>OLSI01000559.1_pt1 | contig 30703 bp, 24 predicted proteins | sample 1672661 | NCBI WGS metagenome assembly OLSI01 (sample SAMEA3136711, study PRJEB25190) | human gut metagenome | biome: human gut; feature: human-associated habitat; material: faeces | place: Austria | collected 2013 | reverse complement strand
TTGGAGGCAATCCCATTGGTTGTGAGAAGCCGGGATGGGAATTTAATTTTGGAAATGATGTGGAGGCGGCCAATACAGTGCTTCACTGTGGAGGAGATATATGGATGATTCCCAACAATGTTTACGGAACCATGCATATTGGTTTTGGAGAAATACAACGACGGATCGCTCCTTATGGCGAGATCGGCAGATTATTGTACGAAAATCTCATATCATTTTATGAAACAGAAAACGCCTCGTGGTCGGCGGGAGAGAGCTGGTCGCTATTTCCGTGATCCCAAGCCGACGGAGGAAAACGGATCGTCTGCGGTGGGCCAAGAGCCGATGAGCATCGTGCCCTCGACCGTGATTGGTGCAACCGATGCCGCCAACTACCAGCGCATTTGCCACGAGTGCATCCGCTTCTCCGCCTTCGTGGTCGACGATGACGAATGCGACCGCGGCGTCCACGGCACCAACGAGCGCATCACCCGTCGCGCCTACCTCCAAGGCATCCGCTTCCTCATCGCCCTGCTCCACACGCTCTAGCATGCGACAAAGGGACTGAGCCGATTTCATCGGTAATGAGACAAAAACTGTCATAGAATAAGACTAAGATATCTTAAGAGACATATGCTGGGGTTGGTATTCCTTGAACGACCGCGGGCATGTGCCAGACCGCCTCGGCCCCCGGGGAGCGCCCGGGCAGGTCGCCGTGTGACTGGGGAGGAAATTATGCAGGAGCTCAGAGAGATGACGTCTCGACTCGTGAATATTGCTACCGGGGGGGGTGTCTAAGCAGGGAACTTCCTGGTGAACACCGGCCGCGCGAGCGGTGGTCCGTCATGTCTTGTGGCCGTCGTCGCGGGCTGCGCTCGGTCTCGCCATATGCGATTGTTCTGGCCCTCGCCATCGCGCTGACGGCGAGTTTCTTCCTGCCGCTTCGTGCCGAGGCGGCAATTTCGGACCACACGGTTCCGACGATTTCGCCTTCGGGGACAACAATCAACCTGTTTGATTACTGGGTGAATCCCGATAACCATCTGTCGGTTTCCGGCAGCGGCGGCGTCAACGCAGGCCACAAGTTCCAGTTTAACGACGGCAAGGGTGATGGGCCGCTCAACCAATGGACGGGCGGCACGAGCCCGCGGCCCGGCATCGTCAACAACACGCTTTCAGACGGCTACCCGAAGCTTTCCAAAACCTGGGGCGACGAGTCCCTCCGCTACCTGTTCGATTCCTCTGCCCAGACCGGCAAGACGTCCCATTTTGGCGTGACGGGCCTCCTCAAGGTTCAGGGCGGCTACTACGTCTATGACAGCTCCGAAAACTACGCAGCCTACAACGCTGACAAGAATGCCTTCGACATCTATGGCACCTGGGGCATTGACAAAGTGGGCGATTCGTCCCACCAGGGTCAGTTCTTCCCGTTCGACGCGGCAGACAAGGTGTTCAAAGAGGAAAACGGCCAGCTCGTCCAAACCGGCATCAAGGCAGACAACACCGGTGATTCGCACTACAACGGCGGCAAACCCGTCAACCACCACTTCGGTCTCTCAATGTCCACGCGATTCGTGCAGCCCAAGGGCGGCCTGACGAACAATAATAATAATAATGACATGACCTTCGAGTTCGCCGGCGATGATGACGTCTGGGTGTTCATCGATGATGTCCTCGTGGGTGATATCGGCGGTATTCACAACCGCGCGAGTCTGAGCATCAACTTTCATACGGGCGACATTAAGGTAAACGACAATTACGACGGCACGCTGAAGAGCAAGTACCAGGAGGCGAGCAAGGCCGGCGACACGAGGTGGGAAGGCAACACCTTCGCCGACGACACCAACCACACCCTCAAGTTCTTCTACCTGGAGCGCGGCGCCACCGACTCCAACATGGAGCTCAAGTTCAACCTCGTGACGGTGCCCGAGTCCGACATCATAAAGTTCGACCAGGACGGCAAGTTCGTACAGAGCGCCGAGTTCGCGCTGTACAAAACAGACGAGAACTTTACAGATACGACCAATGACAAGAACGCGCTCCTCGGCTCCGGCACCACGGACGAGGCCGGCCACCTAACGCTCACGAACGACGATGACAACGACGTCATCAACTTCGACGATCTCTACAACAAGAATCACGGTAACAAGTACTACCTCCTGAAGGAGACGCACGTGCCGGAGGGATACCGCTCGAGTCTCACGGCGACAGGTGGCAGCATGCAGCTCGAGTACGTGCCCGCGAGCGCTGAGAACGGCGCGGGCGGCGTCATCATCAACCGCGGCGGTATGGATGCGGACAGCGTCGTGTGGAAGACTGGTGCGTTTGTCGGCGCGAAGGAGACCATCACCGCACCGGTGAACGTGTACAAGGCGAATGATGACCTGACGAAGTCCGACGAGACCGTCAACCTGAAGTCTGGCATACTGTTCGCTGTGGTGCTCAAGCGCGATAAAAGCGCAAACGCAGATATCAAAAATCAGAACAATTGGTACGCCGTGTCGGGCGACCCATCGACGGAAATGGGGTACACCCTCGCCGAGAAGCCGAGCAAGGCCGGCGCTATCGAGGCGGCGAAGAAGGACCTGCACGCCTTCACGCTCAACACGAGCGGCCAGTACCAGGTAGAGATTCAAAATCTGCCCGGTGACATCTCCAAGTACTACTACCTGCTGAGCGGTGATGCCCGCAAGGATGCCGAGTACACGGTGGCCATCTACCACACAACGGCGAGCTCGATCGGCGACGCGACGCCTAATAACACAGTCCACGTGTACAGCGACGACATCGCAGACGGCACGAACTTCAAGCGGCAGTTCGCCACGCGCCTGCTCGTCACGAACATCCAGAATCGCCTGTTCGTGCAGAAGACCGATACCGAGGGTAAGCCCGTTGACGGGGCGAAGTTCGGCCTTTACAAGTCCACCCAGGTGACTACGGATGCGAACGGCAAGGCCGTGCTCGATGGCGACCGGGCCCCCTACGACACCCTGACGACGAGGTCGGTCGCCAACCCGGTCAAGCTCGAAGGGGCGGGCGTATTCCCGTCTACGAGCGACAGTAGCGAGCCGCTCGTGAAGGGTACCTACTTCCTGAAGGAGGTCTCGGCGCCCAATGGCTTCCTGCTTAATGACAGGCTCATCAAGGTGATTGTGGACGATTACGGCGTCCACGCCGATGCTGGTACAGTTGATGACGGCGTTTCGACGTTCGTGGGCGTGGGCTCGCTCATGAAGAGCCTGGGCCAGTTTGGCGCAGAGGGCGACATTGACAACACGCTCACGTGGATCAAGGGCCAGCGCCAGACGTCCGACGGGACGCTCGACGGCAACGGCAACCTTTCCTGGAACAATGACGCCAAGGGCGGCGAGAATGAGGTACATCTTAAGTACGGCGCCAATGGACGTATCTACCAGTATGGGCCCACCAAGAAGGACGAACCTTACCGCCTGGAGACCGAGACGGGCTGGATACGTATGGGCATCACGCAGGACGTGTCTGGTGACGCTAATGCGAAGGGCGCCCGCGCCGACCTGGGCGACATGAATCTGAACGCCCTGTTTACGGGCGCCACCTGCGTGCGCGTGGCGAACGAACGCGAGGCGAGCCTCGAGGTGATGAAGAAGGTTGACGTGCCCGATGGCCTGACGGGCAATAAGGACGCGGGGTTCACCTTCAAGTTCACCGTGCCCGAGGGGAAGACCTACAAGGCTGCAGTGTTCGAGAAGGCGGGGACTGCGGGCGAGCGGCGGGTCGGCAACGTGTTCAACCTGACGAACGGCTATTCACAAACCATCAAGGCCGACGAGACGATTCGCGTGTACGGTCTTAGCGAGGGCGACGAGTACACGGTGCAGGAGCTGACCGGCGAAGACCAGATGCCCGCGGGCTATAAGCTGACCGGCCGCAAGCAGGGTGACAAGAATCTGACTGAAGAAGGCGATAGCATCTCGGGCAGGATTGCCCCGCAGAATTCCGACGGCACGGTGGCCAAAGACAACAAGCTGGTGTTCACCAACAGCTACAGCGTGAAGTCTTCGGTGACGCTCACAGGCATCAAGGCGAAGAAGAAGTTCACCGGGCGTGAGTGGACTAGCGCCGACAGCTTCGAGCTTTGCCTGCGCGCCGCCGATGGAACGCCGATGCCTGATGGTGCCACGGCAGCACCCGTGGCCGGCATGAAGCAGGTCGAGAAGACCGTTACGAGCGCCGAAGAATTTAGCTTCGGAGAGATTAAGTATGAGAAGCCTGGCAAGTACACCTACTACATTGCCGAGACTACGCCCGCCAAGAGCGATCCCAGTTGGCTGGGCGGTGTCAGCTACTCCAGCGCCGAATACAAAGTGACCGTAACGGTGGAGGATGACGGCAAGGGAAATCTGACCGAGCCAGTCGTCAAAATGGAGCAGATCTATAAGGATGATGGCACCGCCACATCTCAGGTGACCGACGATCAGATTGCGGTGATCACGAACACGTACCGCCCGAAGGAGACCTCGGTAACGCTCAAGGCGACGAAGCGCTTCACGGGCGGTGAGCTCGCAGGGGGCGACTTCACGTTCCAGCTGCTCGACAAGGACGGCAGCGTGGTCCAGACTGTCCAAAACGAGAAGGACGGCAAGGTCGCCTTCCAGGCAATCAGCTACGACACGCCGGGCGATCACGACTACACCATCAAGGAGGTTGCCGGCAACGACCCGACCGTCGTGTACGACACGAAGGACGTGAAGGTCCACATCAAGGTCTCCGATGAGAAGGGCGAGCTGAAGGCGACCGCCACCTACGACGGCGAGGCCGACGTTCCGACCTTCACCAACTCGAAGCCGACGGCGGACGTCACCGTTGAGGCCACGAAAGTTCTCGCGGGCAAGGACCTGACGGCCGATGCGTTCACCTTCGGCCTGTACGACCAGGCCGGCAACGAGGTCGCCAAGGGCACCAACGACCGGGGCGGCAAGGTCGAGCTGGCCGTCAAGAACCTGAACCTGGGCGAGTACGACTACACGCTCAAGGAGGAGAAAGCCGGCCAGACCGTCGACGGCGTGGCCTACGACGCCAAGGAAGTCAAGGTCCACGTCAAGGTAGAGCAGAACCAGGGCGACAACAACAAGACGAAGGTGACCGTCACCTATGACGGTGCCGCTACGGCTCCCACCTTCAACAACACCTACGACGCAAAGGGTTCCGTAATCCTGACGGCGACCAAGACCATCAAGGTTGCGGACGGCTTCGACCACACGACGAAGCCCGCGGACGGCGAGTTCACCTTCGACCTGAAGGACGCTGCCGGCAACGTGCTCGACACCGCGAAGAACGATGCAAACGGCAAGGTCAGCTTCACGCGCGAGTTCCAGCTCTCCGACTTGGACGGCGCCGCGAGCAAGGACTTCACCTACACCATCGTGGAGCAGCCGGGCGCGGAGCCGGGCATGGTCTATGACAGCCATCCCCTCACCTATACGGTGACGGTCACGGACGGCGGGAACGGAGCACTGAATGCGAAGGCGATCGTGACGAGCGCATCCGGCTCGGATACCTTCACTAACACCTACCAGCCGGCCGCGACCGGCCTGGCCCTCGGTGCGCAGAAGAGCTATGTGAAGAAGGACGACAACACGCCGATCGTCCCCAAGTGCGGCGAGTTCACCTTCGATGTGTACGAGGGCAACCTGACGGCTGAGCAGCTTGCCGGGGCCAAGCCCGTCCGGACCGCGACCAACGGCGCGGACGGAAGTGTTAACTTCGACGCCTTCTCCTACGCGAAGCCGGGCACGCACGAGTACACCATCGTGGAGCGGAAGGGTGATCTGGCCTACGTGACCTACGACGCCGCGGTGCACCATGCCGTGGTGACGGTTGCGGACAATGCCGGCACGCTGCAGGCGAGCGTCGCCTACGACGGCACGAATGTCACGAAGCCCGGCTTCACCAACACCTACGAGGCACAGGCGACGGACTCCGGCGCGATCGCCCTCACCAAGAGCGTTGACGTGCACGACGGCAGCTATCAGCTAAAGGCGGGAGACTTCGCCTTCGAGCTGGTGGGGTCTGACGGCTCGGTGATCCAGACCCAGAAGAACGATGCGCACGGCAAGGTTGCCTTCGACAAGCTGACCTTCGACCATGCGGGCACCTTTACCTACACGGTCCGCGAGGTGCAGCCGACGGGGGACGCGCCGGGCGTGCCGGGCGTGACCTACACCGGCAAGACGTACACCCTGACCTACGTGGTGAAGGACAACAACGACGGCAAGCTGGCGGTAGAGAGCTCCACGGCGAAGCCGAGCAAGGGCACCGAGAACGGCGTCACCCCCAATACCATGACGTTTGCGAACAGCTACCAGCCGGGCGCGACCTCCTACCAGATCTCCGGCATCAAGGTGCTTGAGAATACCGATTCGGCCACCATGCGGACGCCCGCCGATGGCGAGTTCACGTTCGCGCTGATTGACGCGGCCACCGGGCAGGAGATTGACCGGACCACGAACGCGGGTATCGCGTTTACCTTCAAGGCCATCTCGTACACTGCGACTGGTTCGCATACGTACCAGGTGAAGGAGGTTGCGGGCCAAGATGGCACCATCACTTACAGCGATGCGGTGTTGGATGTGACGGTGAGCGTGACCGACGACGGCAGCGGCCAGCTGACCGCGACGGCGAACAAGACGGCCGCGGATCTGACCTTCACCAACACCTACACGCCGACGGCAACGACGGCGACGATTACCGGAACGAAGGCCCTGACCGGCCGCGACCTGGCCGAGGGCGAGTTTTCCTTCGACCTGAAGGACGCCGCCGGCAACGTGGTCCAGACGGTGCAGAACGGCGTCGACGGCACGTTCGGCTTCGCGCCGCTGCAGCTGGACAAGGTGGGGACGTACGTCTACACCGTGTCCGAGCGGGCAGGGGCGACGGCGAACGGCGTCACCTACGACACGACGGTCTTTACCGCGACGGTGACGGTGACGGAGAATGCGGAGACGCACGCGCTGGAGGCGCAGGTTGCCTACAGCAAGGGCGGCAAGGCTGCGGATGCGGTGGCGTTCAGCAACAGTTACGCGCCGGCCGCGACTGAGGTGAAGCTGGGGGCCTCCAAGGTGCTGAGCGGCGAGGACCTGAAGGAAGGGCAGTTCTCCTTCCAGCTGAAGGATGCCGACGGCAAGGTGCTGCAGACCGCAAAGAACGCGGCGGACGGCACGGTGGGCTTCGAGGCGATCTCGTACGACAAGCCCGGAACGTACGCCTACAGCATCTCCGAGGTGGACGACGGTCAGAAGAACGTGACGTACGACGCGGCCGAGCACCGGGTAACGGTGACGGTGACGGACGACGGTGCGGGCCATCTGGTGGCGACGGTAACCTATGACGGCGCCGTGGCGCCGGTGTTCAAGAACACGTACACGCCGCCGACCACCCCGCCGACGGAGCCGCCCACCAATCCGCCGAGCAAGTCACCGGTGCCGAAGGAGGAGAAGCCGGGTCTGCCGTATACGGGCGATACCAGCTTGTCGCCGATGGCCCTGGGTGGCATCGCGGGCGGCGCGGTGGTGCTGATCGCCGCAGGCGTTATCCTGCGGCGCCGGAACCGGTAGCTACGGCGGCCGAGAAGGGCTTTGATTGAGGGCGGGTGGTCGCAGGGCGCGGCTGCTCGCCCTTTTTGGTGAAAGGCTATGTTAACCCGCCGTTTGCACGTCCGGCTCCAGATGGAACTCGTACTCCGGCTCCATCATCTTCTTCCGGATCTTTTCGTAGCGCCCGTCGTCGAGCTGCTCGCGCATGAGCGACGTCCTGTCCCCGACGCGTGCGGCCTCGCGCAGCCATCTGAACCACATCAGGCAGCTGTGGAGCCTGCGGGTCGATACGCCCTTGAACCTCTCGAGGAAGTGGCCGAGCGAACCCTGCGCTTCAGCATCCTATGGACCGTGTCCCGCTCGTACCCGGTGAGCCTGCCGTGGGTCCTCGGGACCGCCCTCGCGGCGCCCTTCCCGCCCTTTCCGGACATGGCGTCCTCCGATCTCCCGGGGCCGGCCGATCCGGCCCTCAGGGTATCGGATTCCCAAATTTATCCGTATATGTGCGGATGAATGCGGGAGGCGTTCGGATGAAGTTGTATTCAAGGAAAGAGACTGACCCTTTGTCGCATTCCGTGCGGGTTATATGCAGGTATGCCTGCGCACGCTATCATGTATGGGTTAGACCGCAACTATGTACCTCATACGCGAAGGGATGCGCATGTATCTGAAGATCGACATGTTCTAGCTGGGCTTACCCCCGCAGTGGCGCCGCGCGCCCCATCAACTCTGCCGATTTTCACCTTCACGCATATAAAGGAGTCCCGCCATGCGCGACAAGCTCGAAAAGATCATCAAGGCCTACGAGGAGCTCGAGAAGAAGCTCTCCGACCCGGCCGTCGCCTCCGATATTAAGGAGTTCACGCGTCTCAACAAGGAGTACGCGCACCAGTCCGACCTCATCGCCGCCTCGCGCGAGTACATCGGCGCGCTCGATGACATCGAGGCCGCCAAGGAAATGCTCCACGATACCACCGATGCCGATGAGAAGGAGATGCTCCAGATGGACATCTCCGAAAACGAGGCCAAGCTTCCCCAGCTCGAGGAAGACATTAAGTACATGCTCATCCCGAGCGACCCCAACGATGACAAGAACACCATCGTCGAGATTCGCTCTGCCGCCGGTGGCGACGAGGCGGCCATCTTCGCCGGCGACCTGTACAAGATGTACCAGCGCTTCTGCGAGTCGCGCGGCTGGAAGACCACCGTGCTCGACTCCAGCCCCAGCGAGGCCGGCGGCTTTAAGTCCATTGAGTTCAAGGTCGAGGGCGACCGCGTCTACTCCGTCATGAAGTACGAGTCCGGCGTGCATCGTGTCCAGCGCGTCCCCAAGACCGAGTCCCAGGGTCGCATCCAGACCTCCACGGCAACCGTCGCCGTGCTTCCCGAGGCCGAGGAGATCGACGTTCAGATCAACCAATCCGACCTGCGCATCGATACCTACTGTGCCTCCGGCCCTGGCGGTCAGTGCGTTAACACCACCTACTCCGCCGTGCGCATCACCCACCTGCCCACCAATACCGTGGTGCAGTCGCAGGAGCAGCGTTCCCAGATCCAGAACCGCGAGGTCTGCATGCAGATGCTGCGTGCCCGTCTGTACGAGATGGAGCTCGAGAAGCAGCAGGCCGAGCTCGGCGCCGAGCGCCAGAGCCAGATCGGCCACGGCAACCGTTCCGAGAAGATTCGTACCTATAACCAGCCCCAGGACCGCGTGACCGATCACCGTATCGGCTTCAACTCCACCTACAACGGCGTCCTTCTGGGCGATCAGCTCGGCACCGTCATCGAGGCGCTCGCCGCCGCCGAGCGAGCCGAGAAGCTGGCACAGGCTGTGTAGGTTACGCGGTTTTACCAAACCGCGTAACGGCTCGACGCTGCGCCCTTAGGTTCCGCCGTTCTAACGAACGGCGGACCAGCTGACGCTGCGCGCCGCCCAGAGCGACAATTTGTCATTCAAAAGGCAAGGCATGACCAGAAGGTCTATGCCTTGCCTTTTTCATGCCAACTTGTTCGCTCTGGACGTCGCTCGCTGTCCGTCCTCTACCTGCGGCGTTCTCTTGGGTAGTCATTGGGGACGTTCTTAAATGACTAGTCAAAAGGGACATTCTTGCGGCACTTGGCACTTGGGGACGCTCCTTTTGTGCCGGCAGATGGGGACGGTCCTTTGTGGCTGGCTGCGAAGACTGTCCCTGACAGCTAGTCGTTTAAGAACGTCCCCAATGACTAGGTTGGGCACATTGCTTTGTGAGTTTATTCAATCTTCTTTAATAGCAATTAAGTTGTTTAACTGCTTAAATTTACTTATCATTTTCAAAAATAATGCTCGAAAAATCGTTCAAGAAGTCGCGGGGCGATTTTTGACGCGTCGCGCGTCAAGTGATTTGGCAAGTTCTTGGTTAGATATTGGTCAGTTTTGGGGCAACCTTGCCAAAAGCTTGACGGATGCAGATTTAGACGTCGACGAATGAACACTCTAGGCAGGCTCCAAGCAAAATTCTGGGCTGATTCTCGATAATCGCTTCCAATCGTCCCTTGCTGCGTGCCACCCTCGCGTACAATCTGCTCCGACATTCGCGCGCCGCCCGGCGCTTAAGAGGGGAGGACCCCATGGCAAACGAGATCTGGACCATCAAGCGTTGTCTCGAGTGGACCAAGGAGTACCTGGCCGAGCGCGGTGAGGAGCATCCCCGTCTTTCTGCCGAGTGGCTGCTGTGTGCGGCAACGGGCCTGGCGCGTATCGACTTGTATATGCGCATGGACGAGACGCTCGACGCAGCGCAGCTCGAGACCATGCATGCGGCCGTCGTCCGACGCGCGAAGGGCGAGCCGCTGCAGTACATCACCGGTAGCACGCAGTTTCGCATGATTGACGTCGCGTGCGCCCCTGGCGTGCTCATCCCGCGCCCCGAGACCGAGATGCTCGTCGAGGAAGTCCTCAATTATCTGGATGCCGAGGTGCTGAGCCCCGAGGCCGCCGCCCGCCAGCGCGTGGAGCTGCCTTGGAACGATGAGGTCGAGCAGGCTCGCAAAGCCGAGGCCGCGCTGGCAGACGAACGCGCGACCGCCGAGCGCCGTGCCGCCAACCTGACGGCCGCCGATGAGGCTGCGCTGGGTAGCGACGTGCTCGGTAGCCGCGCCTATGCCGAGGAGCTTGCCGATCGCGAGGCCGAGGAAGCCGCGCAGGCAGCAGAAGCCGAAGCCGCGGAAGCCGCCGAGCCCGAGCTCGACGAATACGGCATCGCCATTGAGGGTGCCGACCAACAGACGACTCCCGCGCAAGATGTCGCCGAGGCCAACGTACCTGCCCCAGCCGAGCTCCGCACTGCCCGCGTTCTCGAGGTCGGCTGCGGCACGGGCTGTATCTCGCTCTCGCTTGCCTGGGAGCGTCGCGGCCACGTCACCTGCACTGCTACCGATATCGAGCCGCGCGCCATCGACCTTGCTACCAAAAACCGCGATGCGCTTGGCCTCACGTCCGACGAGGTCGCCTTTAGCCTCACCAACCTGGTGAGCTCCATTCCCCGCGAAGAGTGGGGCACCTTTGACGTGCTCGTCTCCAACCCGCCCTACATTCCCACCGATGTCATGCGCTCGCTGCCGCACGAGGTCAAGGACTTTGAGCCCGATCTGGCGCTCGAGGGCGGTGCCGACGGCCTCGATATCTTCCGCCGTCTGCTCAACGCGGCGCCCTACATGTTGCGCGCCGGCGGCCTCTTTGCCTGCGAGCTCTACGAGGGCGCGCTCGACGCCGCGGCCGAGCTCTGCCGTCAAGCGGGCCTTTCGGATGTGCGCATCGTCCACGACCTCACCGATCGTCCCCGTATCGTCCGAGCCATCGTCACCGAGCCCAAGCAGCGCCAGTAATATTTATTAACTGGTTAGCAAAAATTATAAAATAGTTTATAATTAGGACGGCTGAAAGAGGTCGGCCCATGCAACCTCCTACCTTTCGGGAAATCATTGCCCTACTCAAGCACGATGGATTCGTGAAGGTCGCGCAAGTCGGCAGTCATGCTAAGTATGTTTCTGGCGACCGTGTTGTCACCGTGAACGGCTCTGGTGGTGATCGACCAAAGAAGGGCACGTGGGCAAGTATTCGTCGCCAAGCTGGATGGTAGTTGGAGGCAAAATGAGGCAGCGATTTACCTATGACTGCGTTCTCATAAAAGAAGACGACGGTTACTGCGCCAGCTTCCCGCAGATTCCCGGTGCCTTTGCCGATGGCGATACGCGCGAAGAAGCGATTGCCCATGCCACCGAGGCGCTGATGGCGTTTTTGGCCGACGACCTCAACAACGGTTTGACTCCGGCAGGGTACGAACGCTCGGCCGAGGTCGTGGCCCTTTCAGTCGAAATCGACCACGAGGACGCTCGAGAAGCGGCGTGCCGAACATTTAAAGACGCGGCGCTGGACCTCAAAGTCTCCGCTCCGCGGATTACCGCGCTGGTCAAAGCCGGAAAGCTCGATGTTGAACTCGTCGATGGCCGTCGGATGATAACGATAGACAGCATCGAGCGTTACGCCGCCCAAGAACGTCACGCCGGAAGACCCAAGAAGTTCGTAGCCGTCCAATAACCCCCTCACTTTCACCGACTACTAGAGCCGCTCACCAAACCAACATGCGCTCTGGGCAAATAGATTGAACGTTTCGTGCGAGAATGCCCCACAGTAAACAAACTTGCACCAGGGCGTAAGGGGCTGGCATACACATGCAGACGGTCTATCGGGTATACGAGGGAGCGCGCGAGCCGCATCGGCTTGCAGTCGAGCGCACGGCCGAGCTACTCGGTCGCGGCGGCCTGGCGCTTATTCCAACCGAGACGGTCTACGGTGTCGCCGTGGCGGTCAACGCTTTCTCGGATGCCGTTCCACAAGATACAAGTGAGCCTCTGCCGTGGCCGCGCGATCCGCAGGCCACCGTCAACGGCGCCGCGGTCCCCGCGCTCGGTACCGGCTATCGTCGTATCTTTACCCTCAAGCAGCGCGAGCTCACCCAAACGGTTGCCTGGCTGGTCGATGATGCCGAGGCGCTCGACCGCTATGGCGTGGATATCCCTCATGAGGCCCGCATGCTCGCCCGACGATGCTGGCCGGGTGCCCTGACTATCGTGGTTAAGGCGGCCCCCTGCGTGCCGACCTTTATGCGCGCCGCCGACGACACGGTGGCACTTCGCGCTTCGGCCTCGCCCGTGGTGCAAGCGCTCATCCGCGCCTGCGGCAGCCCTCTTGCCTGCACCAGCGCCAACACGCATGGAGCGCCCGCGCCGGCAAGTTTTGCCACGGTGGAGGAGCGCATCCTGGAGGGGGTCGATGTGGCCGTCGACGCCGGTGAGACCCCGTGTCGCGATGCCTCAACCATCGTGTCGTTTCAGCACGGCGAGCTCCAGATCCTGCGCCAAGGCGCGCTTCCCGCATCAGAGATCGAACGGGTCCTGTCCGACCCGATGCAATAGAAAGGTGTAAGCGATGTCGTTGAATCTAGGTAGCCTGGGTATGGAAGACGCCCCGTTTAGCTTTGGCGGTTCCTACATCATGGCGCTCGACTGCGGCACTACCTCGGTACTCGCGACCATCGTCGACGAGTACGGCTGCATCGTCGCCCAGGCGCGTCGTAGCGTCAAAACCAGCTTCCCGCGCCCCGGCTGGGTGGAGCAGGATCCCACGGAGGTGCTTGCCAGCCAGATCGGCGTGATGATGGAGGTCCAGTTTAAGAGCGGCATCCATTCTGACCGCATTGCCGCCATCGGTATCTCCAACCAGCGCGAGACCACGGTGGTGTGGGACCGCATAAGCGGCCAGCCCATCTATAACGCCATCGTGTGGCAATGCCGTCGCACCGCACCTCTGATCGACGAGCTGGTCGAGCAGGGCGCAGAAGAGCTGGTGCGCTCCCGCACGGGGCTTACGCTCGACCCGTATTTCTCGGCCTCCAAGGTGCAGTGGATTCTCGATAACGTCGACGGTGCGCGTGAGAGCGCGGCGGCGGGCGACCTCATGTTCGGCACCATCGACACCTGGCTCATCTACAACCTCACCGGCGGTCAGGTCTTTGCCACCGACTACACCAATGCCAGCCGCACCGCGCTCTTTAATATCCATGCACTCGATTGGGACGACGATCTGCTGGCACTTTTCGACATCCCGCGTTCCATGATGCCCGAGGTTCGTTGGAGCTCGGGCGACTACGGCCGCGTCGCGAGCGACATCATGACCAACATGCCACCCATCATGGGCGTGGCGGGCGACCAGCAGGCGTCGCTGTTCGGCCACTGCTGCTTCCATCCCGGCCAGACCAAAAACACCTATGGCACGGGTTGCTTTATGCTCATGAACACCGGCGACGAGATCGTCGAATCCAAGAACGGTCTGGTCTCCACGATCGGTATCGCCGCGGACGGCAAGATCAGCTATGCGCTCGAGGGCTCTATCTTTGCCGCCGGCTCAACCATGAACTGGCTGCGTAACAACATGGGCATCATCTCGAGCGTGAGCGAGTCGGCGCAACTCGCCACTTCGATTAACGACAACGAGGGCTGCTACTTCGTCCCCGCCTTCGCAGGCCTGGGCGCTCCCTGGTGGGACCCGCATGCTCGCGGTATCGTGTGCGGCCTGACCGGCGCCTCGAGTCGCGCGACCATTGTGCGTGCGGCCTGCGAGTCCATGGCCTACCAGAGTTATGACGTGCTACGCGCCATGGAGCAGGACGTGGGACTTTCGATTGAGCGCCTGTCCGTCGATGGCGGTGCCTCGCGCAACGAGTTCATCATGCAATTCCAGGCCGATCTGCTGGATATCCCCGTGCTGCAGTGCGAGACGGTGGAGACCACGGCGATTGGCGCCGCGTACTTGGCGGGCCTTGCTGTCGGCTATTGGGAGGATTTGGAGGAGCTGGAGCAAAACGCTCAGATCGTCAAAGTCTTCCATCCTCACATGTCCGCCGAGCGCCGTGAGAGCAACCTCGCTGGTTGGCGTGATGCCGTCAAGCGTTCGCTCAACACCGCTCAGTAGGGTTGCGACGAGCTGCTCGATACAACAAACCGTTAAACTTATGCACGGCGCGAGGCAACAATGTCGCCATGCGTCTTGTCAGCAAGGCCATCTTCCGGCCGCAACGAAAGGGGCAATCAACCCATGACCGTCACCTACGATACGTCCCGCGTGACGCTTGTCGACCATCCGCTCGTCCAGCACAAGCTGTCGATCCTGCGCGACAAGAGCACCGGCACCAACCAGTTCCGCCAGCTCGTGCGCGAGCTTGCGCTCTTTGACGGCTACGAGGCCATGCGCGACCTGCCCATGGAAGACGTCGAGGTCGAGACCCCCATCACCACTGCCACGTTTAAGCAGCTTGCCGGCAAGAAGCTCGCCATCGTTCCTATCCTGCGCGCGGGCCTCGGCATGGTCGATGGCATCCTCGACTTGGTACCCTCCGCTCGCGTGGGCCACATCGGTATGGAGCGCGACGAGGTCACCCACGAGCCGCATGAGTATTACTGCAAGATGCCCAAGGATATCGATCAGCGCATCTGCCTGGTTGTCGACCCCATGCTCGCCACGGGCGGTTCGGCCGAGATGGCCATCAGCTACCTGCGCGAGCGCGGTGTCAAGGATATCCGCATGCTGTGTATCGTCGCCGCGCCCGAGGGCCTCAAGTCACTGACCGAAAAGGACCCCGACGTACATGTTTATACGTGCGCCATCGACGACCATCTCAACGAGGACGCCTACATCGTTCCGGGCCTGGGCGACGCCGGCGACCGCATCTACGGCACGCTGTAATCTCTGGGCCATACCGGCTAACGTCGAAAATACGAAGAAATGGTGCGCGCGGGCGAGCAAAAGACGTCCGCGCGCACTCCTGTTAACGGACGTTTTGCGCTGAGGGGTTCGAAAAAACGTATTACCGTACCTGCGGCATAAAGAAGGCCTTAAGAAAACGTACAGGTGCGTATTAACCGTTTGTTTTACGGTTGTACTTTAGCGATTGGCTCGTACAATAGTCACCAATGTTTGGCGGGAACTGTTCTGTGAGGCGTTAAAAAGGAAAGTGAGGACGCCAGTGTTTCAGATAGCCGATCTGCTCGCTATCGTTGCAGGCGCCATCGCGGGCGCAATTGCCTTCCTTCCCTTTGTCTTTACGCTCAAGCCGGTTCTTGACGATAAGCAGAATGCGGACATGCTCAAGGGCATGGTGAGTCTGGCGGTCTCGGCAGTCGCCCTGCTCGTCTTTACCTTGGTTGTGTTTGCGTTGTTCGGAGAGGCATTTCGCATGTTCCTCCTGGGCGAGGCGATCGGCTTCGTGGCCTTTATGGCCGCCTGCGCGGTTCGTGTCGCCAAGGCGCTGCGAGATCCTCATGAGGTCGAAAGGTAAGTCGTGGAAATTTTTGAAAAGCTGCCTGATGAGATTAATCATCTGGTCAGCGAGTTCAGCTCCACCCCCGTCGTGGGCGATCTGAGCTGCGGCATCACGCAGTACTCGTTTTGGCTGATCGTCTCCACGATCGTGCTCCTGATCGTCCTGGCCGTGTTCAAGAAGAAGCAGACCCTGGTTCCCAAGGGCTTCTTCGTCAACGGTTTCGAGTACATCATCGAGTACGTCGAGAACGATATCGGCAAGGGTGTCGTGGGTGAGAACTGGAAGAAGCACTTCCCGTTCCTGTGCTCGCTTTTCCTGTTCATCCTGATCAATAACATGATCGGCCTGATCCCGGGAATGAAGCCCGGCACCGGCGCAATCGGCTCCACCGCCGCGCTCGCCATCTTCGCCTTCGTGTACTTCATCTACTACGGATGCAAGGCTCACGGCGTGATCGGCTACATCAAGAGCCTCGCCCCGCAGGGCGTGAGCTTCCCGATGAACGTGCTTGTGTGGGTCGTCGAGCTTTTCTCGACCTTCCTGCGCCTCATCACGCTCGCCGTCCGTCTGTTCTGCAACATGTTCGCAGGACACGTGGTCATGGGCTCGTTCGCCATCATGGCGAGCATGTTCATGCAGCCGCTGCTTCAGCAGGCTTCCGCGGCCCACGCCGTCGGCGCCCTGCCTTCGCTGGCCTGGCTTGCCATCCTCATCCTGATCTATGCGATCGAGCTTGTGGTCGGCGCCATCCAGGCTTACGTCTTCACGGTCCTTACCGCCGTGTATGTCTCCGAGGCAGAGGAGGTCGCGGAGGAGGAGTAATCTTCCGTTCGCGCCTTAAAGGTAAGGCAATTCGTTAAACCGCCGGTGCCCGTACCCATGGAGCCCGGCAGTTATAAAAAGGTTATCCTGCGTGAAATAAGACACGCACGACAAAGGAGGAATCGTGGGAGTTATCGGTTACGGTCTCGGTGTTATCGGCGCTGGTCTTGCTATCGGCCTGTCTGCTCTGGGTGCTACGGGTGCTATGGCCCGTCAGCCTGAGGTCCAGGGCCGCGTGTTCACCGTCTTCATCATGGGCTCCGCCTTCGGCGAGGCTCTGGCTCTGATCGGCTTCGTTGTCGCGCTGATCGTTAAATAGCACGGAGCGTCAAGTATGAATCTTTCATCCCAGAAGAGCGCGATCGCACTCTCCGCGTCCGCGGCCGCGCTGCTTATGCCGGTTTCCGCGTTCGCCGAGGACGGCGCTGCCGGTGCGGACATCCTCATCCCTAAGATGGCGGAGTTCATCCCGGCGCTTATCGCCTTCCTGATCATCTGGATCGTGCTGGCAAAGGTCGCCCTGCCGGGCATCATGAAAACCATGGAGGAGCGCGGCAAGAAGATCGAGGAGAGCCTCGACGAGGCCGAGAAGACCAAGCAGGAGGCCATCGCCAAGCGCTCTGAGTCCGACTCGATCGTCACCGACGCCCGTCGTCAGGCTGCCGACATCGTTCTCGAGGCCCGTAAGGACGCCGAGTCCGAGCGCGCCCGTATCATCGAGGCTGCGCACAAGGAGGCCGAGGAGATCATCGCCAAGGCCCACACGACCGTCGAGGACGAGCGCAAGTCCATTTACGCCGGTGCCGCGAGCTCCATCGCCGACCTGTCCGTTGCCGTCGCCACCAAGATCGTGGGCGAGGCACTCGAGGACGAGTCCGAGCAGAAGAAGCTCATCGAGCGCTACATCCAGGAAGCAGGTAGCCTGAATGCCGACTAGCCGCTATCAGGACAAGGTACTCGAGACCTACGCGCGCTCCCTTTTGGAAGCCGCCAAGGCCGAGAACCATGTGTTCGAGGACCTCGAGATGATCGAGCGCCTGGCTTCTGCCAGCCCCGAGATCATCGCCGTGCTCGACACCATGTCCAAGCGCGACCAGCTCGACCTTCTTCCCAAGGTGGCAGCTGCCTTTAAGTATGTTGCCGAGGAAGACGAGGATGTAGTGGGCGTGACCGTCACCACGGCGATCCCGCTCGACGACGAGCTGCGTCAAACCATCACTAAGAAATGCGAGCAGGACTTCGGCCGCAAGGTATTCCTTATCGAGCAGGTCGACCCGTCTATCGTGGGCGGCCTGGTGCTCGAGGCCCGCGGCGAGCGTCGTGACATTTCCGTCAAGACGCAGCTGCGCATCGCGCAGGAGACCCTCGCAAACTCTGCTAATTCGTACGGAGGTGAAGCCTAATGTCCGAAACCCTCAATGCCCAGGATATCGCCAAGAAACTGCAGGAGCAGCTCACGAGCCTCTCCGCGACGGTCGATACGCATGAGGTTTCAACGGTCGACGAGGTAGGCGACGGCATCGCGCGCGTCTCCGGCCTCAAGAGCGCCATGGCAGGCGAGCTTCTGGAGTTCAAGAGCTCCGATACCGGTGAGACCGTCTTCGGCCTTGCCCAGAACCTTGACCGTGACGAGGTCGGCGCCGTTCTGTTCGGTGCCGTTGACTCCATCAAGGAAGGCGACGAGTGCCGCACCACTGGCCGCATTATGGATATCCCCGTGAGCCGTGCCATGCTCGGTCGCGTCGTCAATCCGCTCGGCCAGCCCATCGACGGTTTGGGTGACATTGTCGCCACGCACCGTCGTCCTATCGAGTTCAAGGCCCCCGGCGTCATCGACCGTACCCCGGTGTGCGAGCCGGTTCAGACCGGCCTGTTGGCCATCGACTCCATGGTGCCTATCGGCCGTGGTCAGCGTGAGCTCATCATCGGCGACCGTAAGACCGGTAAGACCGCCATCGCCATCGACGCTATCCTCAATCAGCGCGGCAAGGGCATGGTCTGCATCTATGTCGCCATCGGCCAGAAGGCCTCCACGGTTGCCAACATCCGCGAGACCCTCGCTCAGCACGGTGCGCTCGACTACACCATCATCGTTTCGGCCACCGCTGCCGATTCCGCTCCTATGCAGTACATCGCGCCTATGGCCGGTGCCGCTATCGGCGAGTTCTTTATGTACAACGGCGAGGACGGCAAGCCCGCCAGCGAGACCAACCCCGGCGGCCACGTGCTCGTCATCTACGACGACCTGTCCAAGCAGGCTGTGGCCTACCGTCAGATGTCGCTGACGCTGCATCGTCCGCCCGGACGCGAGGCCTATCCTGGCGACATCTTCTACCTGCACTCTCGTCTGCTCGAGCGTGCCGTCAAGATGTCCAAGAAGAACGGTTACGGCTCCATGACGGCTCTGCCGATCATCGAGACCCAGGACGGCGACGTCTCGGCCTACATTCCGACCAACGTTATTTCCATTACCGATGGTCAGATCTACCTGCAGTCCGAGCTCTTCTTCCAGGGTCAGCGCCCGGCAGTCGACGTGGGTATCTCCGTGTCCCGCGTCGGTGGCGATGCACAGACCAAGGCCATGAAGCAGGTCGCCGGCAACCTCCGTCTGGACCTTGCTTCGTACCAGGAGCTCGCCGGCTTTACGCAGTTCGGCTCCGACCTCGACGAGGCTACTCAGAAGCAGCTGACCCATGGTGCCCGCATGACCGAGCTCCTGAAGCAGCCGCGCTACCAGCCGTTTGAGGTTGGCGAGCAGATCGTTACGCTGTTTGCCGGCAACGAGGGCTTCCTGGATGACCTGGAGATCGCCGACGTGCTGCCTTTCCGTGCCGAGCTTATCGAGTATATGGACAACGGCTTTGGCTCGCTGCTCGACAAGGTTCGCGCCAAGAAGATCGACGACGACACCAAGGCCGAGCTCTTGCGTGTCATCGGTGACTTCAAGCAGCAGTTCATGGCCAAGCACCATGCCGACACGACTGGATCAGAGGAGAACTAAGCCCTATGGCCAACCTTCGCGACATTAAGAAGCGAATCTCCTCGGTTACCACGACCAAGCAGATCACGCGCACGATGGAGATGGTCTCTACAGCCAAGATCCGTCGTGCCCTCGATCGCTCCAAGCAGGCCGAGCCCTATAAGGAGGCGCTGACCGACGTCATGTTGACGGTCGCCGGCGACGCCTCCTGTTCGGGCACCGATCCCATGCTGCAGAAGCATGAGAGCGTCAAGCATGGCCTGATTGTCGTTATTGCCTCGGACCGCGGCCTTGCCGGCGGTTTCAATACGACGGTGGAGCGCACAGCCGAAAAGCTCGCCGCTTCTTGGGCGAACGACGGCATCGAGTGCGAGATTATCGCGTGTGGGCGCAAACCGGCCACGTATTTCCGTGACCGCGCAAATGTCATCATGCACTTTGAGGGCAATTCCTCCGAGCCCGATTTCAATCAGGCTCGTATGGTCTCATCTCATATCTGCGATGCATATCGTGCCGGTGAGCTTGACCGTGTCGAGCTTGTCTACCACCACGCCAAGAACCGCGTGGATCAGGAGCTTCGCGTCGAGCACTTGCTGCCGCTCGATCCCGAGATGATCGCTATGGCCCACGGTCCGCGTAAGAACGAGACCGACGCCCCTAAGCGCATCTCGTCCACGTTCGAGTTCGTGCCCTCTCCCGAGCATGTTCTCGGCAAGCTTGTACCGTCTTATATCCTGACGGTCATCTACCAGGCCCTGATCGATTCGGCGGCCGCCGAGCAGGGTGCGCGCCGCAAGGCCATGCACTCCGCAACGGAAAACGCCACCGCGATCATCTCGACCCTTACCCGCACGTATAGTCGCGTGCGCCAGGCTTCGATCACGACCGAGATCAACGAGATCGTCGGCGGAGCCTCAGCATTGGAGGAACAGTAATGGCTAATAACACCGTAAAGCTTGCGGTCGAGGAAGCCACCAAGAAGACGACTGCCGGTGATGGCCGCATCGTGCGTATCATCGGCCCTGTCGTCGACGTCAAGTTTGACGGCGCGGTGCCCCCGATCTACAACGCGCTCACGGTCGAGGCCGAGACCCCGATCGGTCACCTGAGCACGATCCTCGAGGTCGAGAGCCAGCTTCCGGGCGGCGTTGTCCGCACGGTCGCCATGTCCTCGACCGACGGCCTGCAGCGTGGTCTCACCGCCACCGATACCGGTGAGCCCATGAAGATGCCCGTTGGCCCCAAGACGCTCGGCCGCATTTGGAACGTCATGGGCAAGCCTGTCGACGGTAAGCCCATGCCCGAGGTGGAGGAGTTCTATCCCATCCACCACGCAGCGCCCCACTTCGACGAGCTCACCACCAAGACCGAGATCTTCGAAACCGGCATCAAGGCCGTTGACCTGCTCGAGCCCTACATCCGTGGCGGCAAAACGGGCCTGTTCGGCGGCGCCGGCGTCGGCAAGACCGTTCTGATTCAGGAGCTCATCAACAACCTCGCCCAGGAGCACGGCGGCACCTCGGTGTTCACCGGTGTCGGCGAGCGTACTCGTGAGGGCACCGACCTGTTCCTCGAGATGAGCGAGTCTGGCGTTATCGACAAGACCTGCTTGGTCTATGGTCAGATGAACGAGCCGCCTGGAGCGCGTCTGCGCATCGGTCTGGCTGGCCTTACCACCGCTGAGTACTTCCGCGATCGCGGCCAGGACGTTCTGCTGTTCATCGACAACATCTTCCGCTTCTCCCAGGCCGGTTCCGAGGTTTCCGCACTGCTGGGTCGTATGCCGTCCGCCGTCGGTTACCAGCCTACGCTGGCTACCGAGATGGGCGACCTCCAGGAGCGCATTACCTCGACCAAGACGGGTTCCATTACCTCCGTCCAGGCTGTCTACGTCCCTGCAGACGACCTGACCGACCCGGCGCCTGCCACGACGTTTACGCACCTCGATGCCACCACGGTTCTTTCGCGTAGCATTTCGTCGCTCGGTCTGTTCCCGGCTATCGACCCGCTTGCGTCTTCCTCCGACGCTCTCGATCCCTCGATCGTCGGCGAGGAGCACTACCGTGTCGCCGTCAAGGTCCAGGAGCTCCTGCAGGAGTACTCCGACCTTCAGGACATCATCGCCATTCTGGGTATGGACGAGCTGTCCGAGGAGCAGCGCCTTACGGTCAACCGTGCCCGTAAGATTCAGCAGTTCCTCTCGCAGTCCTTCCACGTCGCCGAGAAGTTCACCGGCAACCCCGGTGTCTACGTCCGCGTCGAGGATACCGTCCGCTCTTTTGCCGAGATTGTCGACGGCAAGGCCGATGACCTGCCCGAGCAGGCTTTCCGCTATGCTTCCACGATTGAGGACGTGCGCGAGCGCGCCCGCAAGATGGGGGAGAAGTAGGTTATGCGTATCCGCATCGTGTGCCCCGTGAGCTGCGCCTATGAGGGCGACGCTGCGTTTGTGTCGATTCCGTCCACGGATGGCGAGTTTGGCGTTCTGCCTGCTCACTCCAGCGAGATCTGCACGATCGACCGCGGTTACGTTCGCGTTTCCGATAAGGCCATGGGCACTGTCGACCACACGTTTGCCGTGGCCGGCGGCTATGCCCAGGTTGCGGACGATGTCGTGACCGTTCTCGCCGAGCGCGCTTGCGATTTGGCGACCGTCGATGCCGACAAGCTTAAAGCTGATATTCAAGGTTTTGAAGAGAAGCTGGGTAATTTGTCGGAGGATGATGCACGCCGCGCCTACCTCTATAATGAAATCGCATGGTGTAAGCTCAAGCTTGCCCAATAGTCAAACGATTTAGCGTTCGACCATTTGCGAACACATCATGCCCGGGATGGCCCAGCCATCCCGGGCATGCTTTTTGAAAGGGTAGACCTTGGATATTATCCGCGTTGAGGGTGGCCACGCCATCGGAGGCTCCGTGCCCGTTTCGGGCGCCAAGAACTCCGCACTCAAACTCATGGCGGCAACGCTTCTGGCGCCGGGCAAGACGACGCTGCAGAACGTGCCCGATATTTCCGATGTCCACGTGATGGGCAAGGTGCTCAAGGGCATGGGCGCTACGATCGATGTTCTCGACGAGCACACGCTCGAGATTGATACCTCTCAGGTCGATTCATGGGAGGCCCCCTACGAGCTCGTTGCCAAGATGCGCGCTTCCACCGCCGTCATGGGACCCCTGCTGGGCCGCTTCCATCGCGCCAAAATTGCCATGCCGGGCGGCTGCAACCTGGGTGCTCGCAAGATCGATATGCACATTCTTGGTCTTGAGGCCCTGGGCGTTGAGTTCGATACCGCCCACGGTTACATCAACGCTAATGCGCCCCAAGGTCTGCGCGGTACCACCGTCACGCTCGAGTTCGCCAGCGTCGGTGCGACCGAGAACCTCATCATGGCCTCTGTGCGCGCACAGGGCACCACGGTTATCGATAATGCCGCCCGCGAGCCCGAGATCGTCGATCTCGCTAACATGCTCAACGAGATGGGCGCCAAGATTGTCGGCGCCGGTACGCCCGTCGTGACTATCGAAGGCGTGGAAGAGCTCCATCCCGTTACCCATCGCGTGGTGGGCGACCGCATCGAGGCCGGTACCTTTATCGTTGCCGGTGCGTTGATGGCCGACGATCGCGGTGTCGACGTCACGGGTTTTTGCCCCATTCACTTGGGCATGGTGCTCAAGAAGATGGAGCTCATGGGTATCGACTGCGAGCGCGTCGAAGATGGCGTCCATGTGAACCGTGCCGAGCGTATCAAGCCGGTCGACATCCAGACGCTTCCGTTCCCCGGTTTCCCGACCGACATGCAGGCGCAGATTATGGTGCTCTCCGCCCTTGCCGACGGCAGTTCCGTTATTACCGAGAACATCTTCGAGAATCGCTTTATGTTTGCCTCTGAGCTGGTGCGCATGGGTGCCGACATTCGTATCGAGAGCCATCATGCCATGATTCATGGCGTCAAGGGCTTCTCGGGTGCACAGGTTACCTCGCCCGATCTGCGTGGCGGAGCGGCCCTCGTCGTAGCGGGCTTGATCGCCGACGGGACGACCGAGGTTTCGGCCATCCATCACATCAAGCGCGGCTACGAGCAGTTTGTCGAAAAGCTGCAGGCGCTCGGCGCGCATGTCGAGCATGCTACCGTCCCCGATCCCGTCATCTACTAATACAGGTTGCCTATGTTTAATAAAAAGCCCCTTGCGGATACCACCGCCCGAAGACCCTCAACTGGTGCGCAGGCCAAGATCTACAGTCGCGATAACGTGGCTCGCTATTCCGAGCGCGCTCGTCAACGTCGTCGTAGCCACACGATTCGTCACGTCGCGCTCATTGTCGTGCTTGGCGTGCTGCTGAGTGCCACTACCGCTGCCGGCCTGTGGTTTGCCACCATTATGGGCAAGCTCGGCGATTCTAATGTCATTACCGACAATCTGCGTCGGGTTCTGGTTGACACCGATGAGGCAAAGGATCCGTTCTACGTGCTGCTTCTTGGCACCGACGGCCGTCCGGGCGAGGATACGTATCGTGCCGACTCGATTATCCTGGCACGCATCGACCCCACGCAAAAGCAGGCGACGCTCATTTCCGTTCCGCGCGACACCAAGGTCGAGTACAAGGGCGAGACCATGAAGATCAACGCCTGCCATACCGTTGGCGGCGCCGAGGCCATGGTCGAGGCGGTCAACGAGCTGTGCGGTGTTCAGATTTCCCACTATGCCGAGGTCAGCTTCGACGGTATGCAGGCGCTGATTGATTCGGTTGGCGGTATCGACATTAACGCAACCGATGATGTTGACGACCCCGAGCACCTGGATATTAAGATTACCGCTGGCCAGCAGCATATGGACGGTGCCACCGCCCTTACCTATGCCCGCTGCCGCTACACCTATGCCGACGGCGATTACACGCGCATGCGCCACCAGCGTCAGGTGCTTGGCGCCCTTGCCAACCAGATTCTCAATAACTTCGATGCCACGAAGATCTTTGGCCTGGTTAATTCGCTGTCCGATATGCTCGTAACCGATATGAGCGTTCAGGATATCGTGGCTACGGTCAATGCCATGCGCGGTATGGATGTCGACGGTATCTACTCGGCCAACCTGCCCTCGTACGCCGACGACAGCACCATGATCGACGGAGTGAGCTACGTCTTTGTCTACGAGGACGAGCTCAAGGAAATGATGGAGCGCGTCGATGCCGGCAAGGATCCCAAGGGTCCCAACACCATGGGTCTTTCCGACGGTTCCAGCTCTACGATCGGCGACCTGAACAACAACACGTCTGACGACTACGCAAACGGTACCGCAACCTCATCGGTCAGCTCTGACGATTCCGATGACTCAAGCGATTCAAGCGATTCAAGCGATTCGGACTACTACGAAGAGCCCACCGGCGACGGCAACGGCTACGAAGCTAACTACTAGAGTTACGCGGTTTTACCAAACCGCGTAACCGCTTGACGCTGCAAACCCGCCAGAGCGGCAATCTGCCTTTCAACTTCGGCGGCATGATCAAAAGATCAATGCCACCTCGTTTCAAGGCACCTTGCTCGCTCTGGCGGGATTTCGCTGTCGGTGCCAAAACATCGGCGTAACACTTGGCACATGGGTAGTCATTGGGGACGTTCTTAAACGACTGGTCAAAGGGGATACTCTTGATGCACTTGGCACTTGGGGACGTTCCTTTTGTGCCGGCAGTTTGGGACACTCCTTGCGTTAAGAGGCTGGCGTGCGTCAACCTATTCTCGTTGCAGTAAAAAAATCGCCCCGTTCTTGGTTGAGGACGGGGCGATTCGTCTTTTGGACTTGTGCAGCCAGGCTTATGCAAAGCGGGCGACGAGCTCCTGGAGCACGTCGGTCATCTTGACGAGCGAACTGACCGGGACGAACTCGTTGACGCCGTGGTAGCAATAGCCGCCGGTGGAAAGGTTGGGGCAGGGCAGACCGCGGAACGACAGCTGAGCGCCGTCGGTGCCGCCGCGAATCGGCAGCACTTGGGGCTCAACGCCGCAGGCAAGGTAGGCTTCCTTGGCAACATCAATAAGCTCGGGATAGTCACGAACGATCTCGGCCATATTTCGATACTGCTGCTTAATCTCGACTGTCACGCGCTCCTCACCCAGACGCTGGTTGAGCATCGAGGCGGCGGCATCAATAAGGTCGAGTTTCTGCTGGAACTTGGCGGCGTCATGGTCGCGGATGATATAGCGCGCTGTGGCGTGATCGACGGTTGCAGATACACCCTCAAGGTGATAAAAGCCCTCGTAGCCTTCCGTATACTCCGGGCGCTGCACGTAGGGGAGCAACGCGTTGAAGTCGCAGAACAGATTGCCTGCGTTGACCATACGCCCCTTGGCGTCGCCCGGGTGGATGGACTGGCCCTCAAAGCGGACGGTCGCCTCGGCGGCGTTAAAGCACTCCCACTCCAGCTCGCCGATGGGGCCGCCGTCGACCGTGTAGGCGTACTTGCAGCCAAAGGTATCGATATCCAACAGCTCGGCTCCGTGGCCGATCTCCTCGTCAGGGCAGAAGCAAATGCCGAGTGCGGGATGGGGCAGAGAAGGGTCCTGAGCGATACGCGCGACAAGCGACATGATCTCGGCGACGCCTGCCTTGTCGTCTGCGCCCAGCAGCGTGGTGCCATCGCTGCAGACCAGGTCCTCATCCGCGAGGTCATTCAGGGCGGGAAGCTTGGCGGTACTCATGGCAACGGGTTTACCGTCAACCGTGCCGCAGACTAGGTCGCCGCCTTCGTAGTGCACGATGTGCGGCTTCACGCCGGCGCCCGGTGCAACTTCGGTGGTGTCGAGATGGGCGATCAGGCCTAGGGCGGGCTTGTCCTCAGCGCCCGCACTTGCGGGGATATGCGCGCAGACATAGGCGTGCTCGGTCACGTGGGCATCTTCCGCACCAAGCTCGCGCAGCTCTTCAGCCAGCACGTTGGCAAGGTCAAACTGAACGGCACTCGAGGGTACCTGGTCGCAGTTTGCATCCTCGGACTGCGTGTTGATCTGGACGTAGCGCAAAAAGCGTTCGAGGACATCGGGGCTCGTGGTGGTGTTTTCCATAAAGACCGCTCCAATCTTGGTCGTCGTGTGCAACAAGAACTCTAGCACGGTATGCCACGGCATACCACGACGCTTGGATGGGGTAGAATCAGCCATTGAATGCAGAAGGGACGGAAGATCATGGATACGACAAATAGCTCGCGCGAACTACATCTGACGGTGGCGAACGAAGACTACTTGGAGTGCATGGTTCGCATTGAAAGCGAAGAGGGGGAAACCAACGGCGTGCGATCGGTCGACATCGCGCAGCGCCTTGGCGTCTCCAAGGCATCGGTCAATAAAGCGGTTTCGGCGCTCAAGGCATCCGAGCTTGTCGAGCAATCGCACTACGGCAAGGTGATCCTGACCGATCGCGGCCGCGAGGTTGGCACGGCTATCTGGTACCGTCATCGCCTCATCCGCACGTTTTTGGTTCAGGAGCTCGGTGTCGAATTTGAGCGAGCCGATTCCGAGGCCTGCATGATGGAGCATGCGCTATCCGAGGACACGATGAGCCGCTGGCTCGCCTATCTCGAAAAGCAGGGAATCAGCGTCGAGGAATAGCGGGATATATATGGATACGAGTTATTACAACCGCTTTGGTGCCGAGGAACTTACGCGCCGCTTGTCGAGCGAGACCTTGTTGGCGCAGGGCCCCATGGGCAGTGTTCTGTTGAGTGAGTACGATGCCGCCGACATTCCACCGGCGTTTTGGAATCTGGCAGAGCCGCAGACCGTTTCTCGTATCCATCGCTTGTATGTCGCCGCCGGCGCGCAGGTGCTCATTACCAACACCTTTCAGGCATCAAGCTATGCCCTCAAACACGACCAGATTGCGCCGTCCGTGGCGGAGGTCAATCGCGGGGCCGTCGACGATGCCCGCCAGGCGCACCCTCAGCTGCTGCTGGGCTCGATGGGCCCGATCGGTATTGAGTGGTTTGCCGAGGACTCTGCCGAGTATCGTGAAATCCGAGGCATTGCGCGCGAACAGGCGCACGCCTTGCTCAATGCCGGCGTTGACGGTCTGCTGATCGAGACGGTGACGTCTATCCGTAATTTGCAGCCCATGCTTGCCGGCGCTCGAGATGCCGCCGACGGCATGCCTGTTCTGGTGAGTTTTGTCGTTGACGATAAAGGCGACCTGTTGGGCGATGGCCTCAACATCGAGGCAGCCGTTTTGTACGCCGAAAAACACGGCGCAAACTCGGTTGGTGTTAATTGCTGTTCGCTTGCGGCCGCGAACGCGGCGGTGCCCAGGATGGTTGCATCGGCGACTACTCCCGTCACGGTGCGTCCCAACGTAGGCGATCCGGTCCAGACTCAGGATGGCCCCGTATGGCACGAGAACCCCGAAGCTTTCGCGCGCGCATGCATCGAATGGAGACATGCCGGCGCCGCAATGGTGGGCAGTTGTTGTGGAACCACGGCAATCACTACGGCAGCGATGGCCGAGGCGCTCGATATATAAAGGGTAAAACCGCTCCATACGGGGCGGTTTTTTTATTGCCTGCATGTCCTCGGCAGCATTTGCCCAAATGGTGAATGCTGGTGCCGGCAGGTTGCCGAGTGCATGTTGCGGGTATACCCCATGCGTACCATGATCCAAACACTGTGAGGTGTCTGCGCGTGTGCGCGATAATTCATTTTGGAACTGACGGTTGGCGCGCTCGCGTCGATGAGGACTTTACTGCCGATAACGTTGCCCGTATCGCCGATGCCGTCGGCGAGTTGTGGCAAAAGACCAATCCGGGCAAAACGGTATATATAGGGTTCGACACCCGGCCCCTGGCGAGCGAGTTCGCTGAGCTTGCGGCGGGCGTGCTAGCAGCGCACGGGCTGGACGCCGTGCTCGCTTCGCGACCTGTTCCGACCCCTGCCCTTACGTGGGCGGCGGCTTATGACGGTGAGGCGTGCGGCGCGCTCATGGTGACGGGGTCCCATCATCCGCAGGGTTATCTGTGCCTCAAGATTCGCATGGGTGACGGCTCGACCGCCAACCAGGATGTCATCGAAGAGCTCGAAGAGACCATGGCTCCCGAGCCAATGGGGATCGAAGGGCAATATCGCACCGCGGATATTATTCCTGACTATATGCAGGCGGTGGCATCGTTTGTCGATGCCGAAGCCATCCGCGCCGCGCACCTGCGCGTGGTCGTCGATCCCATGGGCGGCGCAGCCCAGGGCTATCTAGCCGACTTGCTGCGCGAGCTTGGCGTTGAGGTGCACGAGATTCACGCCGGGCAGGCGTCTGACCAAGAAGATATCTGCCCCGACCCCGTTGAGCCTTGGGTGGACGCTTGCGAGCGCACGGTTATCGAGGACGGAGCTTGCGCTGGCCTGGTGACCGACGGCGACGCCGACCGCATCGGCGCGGTTGACGAGCGCGGCAGATATATACATCCGCATCAGATCATGGCGCTCGTTTTGGGCGACTTGGTTCAATTTCGTAATTTGGAGGGGCGCGTCGTCGTCAATCTTTCGTGCTCGACGCTCGTGCGTCGCATTGCCGAGGCGCTTGGCTGCCGCGTGACCGTCAAACCGGTCGGTTTCAAATATATAGCGGCGGAGATGAAGAAGGGCGGCGTCCTCATAGGCGGCGAAGAAGCCGGTGGTATCGGCATTGCCGCGCATATGCCCGAGCGCGATGGAATCCTCGCCTGTCTGATTCTGTGTGAGCTTATGGCAAAGACGGACGCGCCTTTGGGCGTTCTGGTCGACCAACTCGAGGACAGTTTTGGTAAGACGAGTTACGGTCGACGCGATTTGCGCCTTGAGGCCGAAGATGCCGAAACGTTGCGAACCCTGCTGCCGGGCGTAAACCCCAAGTCGATTTGTGGCAAGGTGCCGCAAAACGTTAGTCATATGGACGGCTTGCGTTTGTCATTCGAGGATGACACGTGGCTGCTGGTCCGTCCTAGCGGGACCGAACCAGTGGTGCGTGTCTACGCCGAGGGGTTCTCGGTGGAAGAACGTGATGAGTTGCTCGATGCTGGCTGTGCTTTAGCTAGGGGGACGTATCCGCTTTAACCATGAGACTGCCTTATATAAAGAGATGCTCGGCGAGCGGTAGTTAACGGCTGGCAAACGTTAGTCGGATCAGAAGATGTGTAGGAAATGTGTACGCCCAGATTCCCGCCCCCGGGACCCCTCCGGTCTGGCAATATATCTCCTTGCCGCGCGGCCCGGTGGAACCGGATCAGCCGCGGGGCGTGCACCTTGAGAACCGGATACTGCGAGGATGGGCACACCAGTTGTGTCGCATCCGGGCAGACATCGAACCATTTGAAATGGTCTAACTTGGATTTGTTTTTCGCAAGGCCGCCGAGAGGCGGCCCCGAGAAATTCCTTTTCCTATACTAAAACCATATGAATCGAACGGAACCGATCAGCGAATGACTGAGAGGACCGGACGGGCTCGAAGCCCAACGTATTTGGACGGAGAGTTCGATCCTGGCTCAGGATGAACGCTGGCGGCGCGCCTAACACATGCAAGTCGAACGGCACCCCTCTCCGGAGGGAAGCGAGTGGCGAACGGCTGAGTAACACGTGGAGAACCTGCCCCCTCCCCCGGGATAGCCGCCCGAAAGGACGGGTAATACCGGATACCCCGGGGTGCCGCATGGCACCCCGGCTAAAGCCCCGACGGGAGGGGATGGCTCCGCGGCCCATCAGGTAGACGGCGGGGTGACGGCCCACCGTGCCGACAACGGGTAGCCGGGTTGAGAGACCGACCGGCCAGATTGGGACTGAGACACGGCCCAGACTCCTACGGGAGGCAGCAGTGGGGAATCTTGCGCAATGGGGGGAACCCTGACGCAGCGACGCCGCGTGCGGGACGGAGGCCTTCGGGTCGTAAACCGCTTTCAGCAGGGAAGAGTCAAGACTGTACCTGCAGAAGAAGCCCCGGCTAACTACGTGCCAGCAGCCGCGGTAATACGTAGGGGGCGAGCGTTATCCG
>OLSI01000526.1_pt1 | contig 31765 bp, 31 predicted proteins | sample 1672661 | NCBI WGS metagenome assembly OLSI01 (sample SAMEA3136711, study PRJEB25190) | human gut metagenome | biome: human gut; feature: human-associated habitat; material: faeces | place: Austria | collected 2013 | reverse complement strand
TGAGGGAAAAAGAATCTTTGCAGAATGTGCATGACAGCACAATAAAAAGTCCGTAGCCGGACTTATAAAAATCGCGGGGTACGCGAGGATAGCTTGTAGATACTTGGCTCAATAGAGCCATTGAGCAAGAAGCCCCCACTTCAAAATTTATAATTTAAGTGGTGGGAGCATATCACTTCTCCCTGTTCCGGATGATCTCTGCTAATTTTCTGCAGAACATCATTCTGTCAAGAAATATCTCAAAATAGTCATACATGGAACAGATATTTTCATCAATCTGAAGATTCAGTGCGATCACAAACTTTTTCAACGCTTGTTTATCCCCCAAAAATATGTTATGCTGAAAAAAGAATCCTGATTGCACTTTTTATTCTGTATTAAACATGGAGGTTGCTGCAATGAACTATAATCTGCCGGACCGGATTTTAAGAGAACTATCTGCTTTTGCGCAAAAATATTCCATCGATAAAATCATATTATTCGGCTCTCGTGCACGAGGCACCAATACCGAAAGAAGCGATGTAGACATTGCTGTATATGGGGGAGATTTTGACAGTTTTTACTGGGATGTAAAAGAAAAAACAAACTCTCTTCTGATGTTTGATATTGTACAGGCAGATGGATTCATTTCAAATGAACTGGAGAAAGAAATCAAAAAGGATGGTGTTGTTATTTATGAAAAAGCTTGATAACTTCTCAAACTGTCTTTCCATATTAAGAAATGCTGATTTTAAGCTTGCAGAAACGAATGATATCTACAGAACAGGCATCATAGGACAATTTAATCTGACTTTTGAACTTGCCTGGAAAGCTCTGCAGGAAATAATGAAACTCCATGGTGTTGAAGGTTCTGTGACCGGTTCTCCAAGAGAAATTTTGCAGCTTGCTTACAAAATCGGTTTTCTGAATGACTCCGCAGTTTGGTTACTGATGTTGAAAAAAAGGAATACATCCGTTCATATATATAACGAAGAAGAAATTGATGAAATGATCATGTTGATCCGTGACAGCTTTCTTCCTGCATTCACTGGCCTTGAGCAGATTCTTAAAGAAAAGCTCAACGAAGCAGAAAACACCTGGCAATAACTGAATGTTCCTGCAATACAGAGACACTGAACATAAAAAGGGAAAGAATTCAAAGCTTATCAGCTTTAAACTCTTTCCCTCTCATCATCACATCAAAAAAATCACCATATAGAATCTTCGGCAGAATGGATCATTCCTTCCTCTTCATGTACGACAATGTCTTTCCCCTCTGAACCGCTGCCTGCATCCACAAAATAAAGGATATCTCCGCAGGCTCTCTCTTTTCCTTTGTCGGTCAGCATATTCAGCACTTTTCCCTGAAAAACCAGAGTTGCCGAACCGCCGCCATCCAGATTATAGGCATAATCACAGTCCAGATTCAGAAAAACCTGCTGCAATTCCTGATAAGTCATTCCCTGGGAACCACCATATCCCTTACCGTCCACGACCACAAGATAATAATCTCCCGGATTTACCATTCCAACAGCTGCCCTCTGATATCGGGCAGTCTGGTGAAACTGTCCTGAAATTTCACAGGCCTTGCCATTTTCTACAAGAGTCGGTCCAAAACAATAGGTATCCTGCACACCACGATTCAGAAGATCTTTTGTTGTCATGCCTGCTGCCGCGGTAAACATCCCTCCATCTTCTGTGACGCAGAAAATGTTTCCGTTTGAGCTGACATCATTGTAGACACGGCCGTCTTTGATCATCGTCTTGCCTGGTGCCGGCTCCCCTGAGCCATAGGAAAACGCACTTCCGTTAATGCCAATGATCCCATCGTGAGCTGCAAGTTCTTCTGAAGTTGTCTTTCGCGGATTTCCATAGGTTCCTCCGCATAAGGCAGATTTCAATTGCTTTGTACTGAATGTCTGCACATGAGCGATCCAGTATTTCGTATATCCTGTATCTTTCTGTTCTATATTTACTTTCAGGGTATCGGTTTCATAATTCAGGTCGTCCTCTGCATTCTCCTGCTGTTCTGCCGCCAGGATCTCCCCTGTCGGATGGCAGATACTGCCACCCAGAAGCAGAGCCGAGAATACAACCGCTACCATATATTTATTTCTCATAATCTCCAATTCACTTCTTATTCCCAGCTATTAAGTCAAAACCTGTGCCATCACTGTATTTCCGGCAGTTTGTCAGACTGCCGGATGTCAGAAAATTTTCAGGATGTCATTGTACATGACCACGACCATCAACGCCATCAGAAGCATCAGTCCTGCAAAATGAACCATTCCCTCCACTTCCCGGTTGATTGGTTTTCTTCGAATTGCTTCGATGACCAGAAAGACCAGTCTTCCTCCGTCCAGTGCCGGAAGAGGCAGAAGGTTCATAACCCCAAGGTTTGCTGACAGAAATACTGCCATATTCAACAGGTTCATCCAGAGCATCAGTGTGCCCTCGCTCTTACTCTCTTCGTAAGTCGTTCCGATCGCATCAACAACTCCCACCGGTCCGCTCAAATCTTTAAATCCAAGGCTTCCGGTAACCAGCTGCTTCAGACTCAGAAGTGTCGTACGAATCATATACTTCACTTCCAGAACACCATATTTCAGCACGCCCAGTCCACTGGTTTTCTCGTAACCAAGATTGTAAGAAAAGCCCAGCTGTGGTGTACGGTATTCCTGCGGTGTGATCGTCGCCGTATAATCCAGTCCATCACGCACATAGGTAATCTCCACCGGCTCATCAGAGAGTGGATGCTCTTTGAGATAGGCATCGTATGCTTCTCCATCTGCGATCTCCGTTCCGTTGATTGCCGTGATCGTATCTCCCGGCTGCAGACCGGCCATTTCAAGAGGCATTCCCGCGATCAGAGATTCTACTGTCATGGAAGAAGCATCCGAGCGGTTAAATCCAAGGAGATATCTCACAGATACATCTGGTGTATACTGGATTTCCTTTGTCTCGCCGTCACGGCGCACTTTCAGTATGACAGTGTCCCCCTCTTTCAGTTCATTCAGATAGCTGTAAACATACAGATCCTTCGCCAGGTCCACATGATATCCATTGTACTCTGTAATAACATCTCCGGTTTCAAGCCCTGCCGTTTCTGCTGCCGAGTCCTTCTGGACATCCATGATCTCTGCCGGATCATAACCGACAAATCCTACAATGATCACGGACAGAATAAATGCAAGAATAAAATTAAATACCGGTCCTGCTGCCACTACAGAGATTCTCGCCCAGACCGGGGCTGCATTAAAAGATCCCGGAAGCTCTTCCTCCGCGGTATCCTCACCGACCATCGCGCAGGAACCGCCCAGAGGCAGCAGTTTCACGGAATAACGTGTTTCTCCCTTCTGGATACTGAACAGCCTTGGTCCCATGCCAAGTGAAAACTCTGTTACACTGATTCCATTTATTTTGGCCAGAAGGAAATGTCCCAGCTCATGTATCAAAATGATTGCACTGAACATGATGATCGCAATCAGAATCTTCAATTTACCACCTGCTTTCAATCCACTGATAAGTCTCGTTTTCTACTGCAAGAATATCCTCTAACTTTGGATATTCGATTTTTTTATGTCTTTCCATAGCCTGCCCGATGATATCATAAATATCCAGGAATCTGATCTCTCGATGCAGGAATTTCTTTACTGCAAGCTCATTTGCTGCATTGAATACCGTCGGCATGGAGCCGCCCTCTCTGGAAGCCCTGATTGCCATCGGAAGTCCCAGGAATGTCTCCATATCCGGCTCTTCAAAAGTTATCTGACCAAGCTTCGCAAAATCAAGGCGGTCGCCGGCAAGATATCTTCTGTGCGGATAATAAAGTGCATACTGGATCGGAAGGCGCATATCCGGTGTTCCAAGCTGGGCAATGATGCCACCATCCTCAAACTCCACCATGGAATGGATCACACTCTGCGGCTGGACCACCACCTGAATATGATCAAGATCCACCCCGAAAAGCCATTTGGCTTCCATGACCTCAAGGCCTTTATTTACCAGGGTCGCGGAATCTACCGTAATCTTTTGTCCCATCACCCAGTTCGGATGCTTCAGGGTATCCTCAAGAGTCACCTTTTCAAGATCATCTCTCTTTCTTCCACGGAACGGACCGCCGGATGCCGTGATCAGAAGCTTATGTATTTCTTTGCTGTCTTCTCCATTCAGAGCCTGAAAGATCGCACTGTGCTCACTGTCAACCGGAAGGATTTTTACTCCGTACTCCTTTGCCATCGGCATGATCAGATGTCCTGCAGTTACCAGGGTTTCTTTATTTGCCAGAGCAATATCCTTACCCGCACGGATCGCCTCGATCGTAGGACGGATACCAAGCATTCCTACGATTGCTGTTACAAGGATTTCTGTTCCCGGCATGGTCGCCAGTTCAAGAAGTCCATCCATCCCTGACACTACTTTTGTATCAGTGTCCTGGATTTTCTGTGCGAGGTCTTCTGCTGCCTTCTCATCCCAGACAGCTGCCAGCTTCGGAGAAAACTCCCTGATCTGCTCTTCCAGCTTCTCAATGTTCCTCCCCGCACTGATACCCAGAACTTCAATATCCTTATTTGCACGAACAACATCCAGTGTCTGTGTTCCAATAGAGCCTGTAGAACCTAAGATTGCTATTTTTTTCATAATAACAAAATTCCTCCTTCCATCCGAAATTTATAAACCAAGAAGCATCTTTGCAAGATAAAAGATGATCGGAGAAGTAAAGATCACACTGTCAAACCGGTCCAGAATTCCTCCGTGCCCCGGTATCAGTTTGCCATAATCCTTGATTCCCCTGTTTCTCTTGATCGCAGATGCGGCCAGGTCTCCTACCATGGAGATCAGAGCTCCAACTGCACAGATCACTGCATATTCCACACCCGGTCCATGAGTGACTGCCGCATAGATCGCACCAAGTGCTGCTGCTCCGACAACACCGCCGACAGCTCCCTCTATGGATTTCTTTGGACTTAACACCGGTGCCATCTTATGCTTTCCGATCAGCATTCCCACACAATAAGCACAGGTGTCACAGCCCCAGGAGCAAAGGAAGATCAGCCATACAATAAATTTTCCTCCCTCCAGATTTCTGGTAAGAAAGATAAAAGACAGCATGACCGCCACATATACGATTCCAAAAAACGCTGACATCACCTGGTCTGCCTCATATTTGGGGTATGTGAATACATATACAAACATCAGAAGCACCAGTCCCAGAAGAACCGCCATCATTCCATATCTCTCAAAATCCAGAAGCAGAGATGCATAATACAAAACTGCACCCAAATATCCTGCCATTTCAAGAAGTCCGATTCCATCCTTATGGACTCCCATAGCCTTGTAAAGTTCCTGGATCCCGAGAAGAGAAACGCAGAGCAGAGTCACAAAAAGCACATATCCTCCGCTGATGATTGTCAGAAGCGCTGCAATTACCAGAAAGATTCCACTGATCAGTCGTGTTTTAAACATAATTACTCCTCCTTGACTCCGCCATATCTCCGGTCTCTTGCATTATATTTCTCAATCGCTTCGATCAGCTCTTTCTTATGAAAATCCGGCCACGGAACATCTGTAAAATAAAACTCTGTGTATGCAAGCTGCCACATCAGGAAATTAGATAATCTCTGCTCTCCGCTTGTTCGGATCAGAAGATCCGGATCCGGCACTCCGGCAGTATCCAGATAGTTTTCGAAGCAGGACTCATCGATCGCATCCGGTGCAACCTTGCCGTCTGCCACATCAGCCGCAAGCTTACGGATACTTCTGACAATCTCATCACGACTTCCGTAATTCAGTGCGATCTGAAAATAAAGTTCGTCATAATCCTTGGAAAATTCCTCCAGCTGACGGATCTTATCCTGGATATCCGGTGCAAAAGCAGACGGATCGCCGATTATCTTGACACGCATATGATTCTTCTCGGCACTCTTCATGCACTTCTTAAGATAACTTCTGAACAGTTTCATAAGTCCCTCAACTTCTTCCCTGGAACGTTTCCAGTTCTCTGTAGAAAAAGCATAGACTGTCAGATATTTTACACCAAGATCTTTGATATCGTCACAGATCGTCTCCAGATTTGCACATCCCTTAATATGTCCGTATCCTCTGGGCATTCCCTTTGCCTTTGCCCACCTGCCGTTTCCATCAAGGATAATGGCAATATGATTTGGTACTTTCATAAGATTCTCCTCTTTTTCTCTGGTAAATTTTATACAACAGAAAGAGAGCCTTTTGCCGGCTCTCCCTCTCCTCTCAGTCCTGACCGGGATTATACAGTCAGAATTTCTTTTGCTTTGGTATCTACTGCAGCATCGATCTTCTTGATGAACTGATCTGTCAGTTTCTGTACAGCATCCTCAAGATCTTTGATCTCATCCTCAGAAACATCCTGTTTTGCAAGTTTCTTAAATGCATCATTTGCATCACGGCGAACATTGCGGACAGCAACCTTGGCTGCCTCACCTTTTTTCTTGACGTCTTTTACCAGTTCTTTACGACGCTCCTCTGTAAGTTCCGGAAGCACCAGACGGATCAGCTTACCATCATTGTTCGGATTCAGACCAAGATCAGATGTAAGGATTGCTTTTTCAATTCCTTTGATCAGGCTTGCTTCCCATGGCTGGATCTGAATCATACGTGCTTCCGGTACAGTGATGTTTGCCACCTGCTGGATCGGTGTCGGGCTTCCATAATAATCTACAATGATCTTGTCAAGAATATGCGGATTCGCACGTCCTGCACGGATCGTTGTCAGCTCCTCCTCAAAGCCTTTCAGTGTCTTGGTCATCTTCTGCTCATATTTCTGAACTCTTTCATCCATTTGTCAACTCTCCCTTTTATGATGATTTATTTTATACAGCTAACTGTTCTGTTCACTGACGGTTACTTATACAGTGTTACTACTCACTCCGTTTAAAGAACTATACAGTTACTTTTGTACCGTTGAATTTACCGTGAACAGTATTGATAATACTATTTTCTTCTTCAAGTCCGAAAACAAGCATCGGCATTTTCTGCTCCAGGCACATGATAGAAGCTGTAAGGTCCATAGCTGCCAACTTCTTGTCAACAACCTCCTGAATGCTGATCTCATCGTATTTTACAGCATTTGGGTTCACCTTCGGATCGCTGTCATAGATTCCGTCCACTGCTTTGGCAAGAAGAATTGCCTCTGCCTCGATCTCAACAGCACGAAGTACCGTTGCTGTATCTGTAGAAAAATACGGATGGCCTGTACCGCCTGCAAAGAACAGAACCTTACCCTGTGCAAAGCCTTCCTCCACTGCATCCTTTGAATACAGGCTGGTAAATGCACCACATACAAACGGTGTGAAAATCTCTGTGCGAAGTCCGAGATATCTGCAGATATCGGAAACATAGATACAGTTCATAACTGTAGCCAGCATACCGATCTGATCTGCCTTGTTACGGTCGATTGTTTCACTGGTACGTCCTCTCCAGAAGTTTCCTCCACCGATAACGATTCCTACCTGTGTTCCCTCTTCTACGATCGTACGGATCTGCTTTGCAACGGCAATGACCGTAGCCTCATCAAATCCCTTCTTTTCTGCTCCCGCCAGAGCTTCTCCGCTTAATTTCAGTAAAATTCTCTTCATATTGTTTATCCTTTCCCCCGATGCATCCGCACCAGTATTTCTTTGTACGTTTCTCTGAGCGAACCGTTACTGTTCTTTACCATACACCTGTAACGATTTCGTTTCCGTCAGGATCTACAGTTGTTGAAACCGTGAAGTTATTATAATAATAATATCCGCTTGTGCCATTGTCCGGATCCTCATCATATTCTGAGGAAACCGAATCCCCGATTGCAGAAATCAGATCATCCAGAGATTTGCCGATATAGTCTTCTGCAGTCTGGATCGTAGAATCTGTCGGTCTTGTATCTGTGTTATCATCACCGTCGTTATTATTATTGTTGTTATTGTTATCATCATCTGAAGGTGCCTGTGTTGGCTCCGGATCTGATGCCTCCGGGGTCGGGGTCGGATCCTCACTGTCCTGCTCCGGAGTCGGAGTCGGATCTTCACTGTCTGAATCCAGTCCCAGTCTCTTCTTAACCTCATTTAATGTAGAAACTTCCTTCGTGGCATTTGTTGTAAGATAAGTTGCATACGGAATTGCATCCTCACCCTTTCCATCCATACGCAAAGTGATCTGCTTTATAGATGCCAGCGGAAGATTTCTGAAGAAGCACTCGTTTGCATCCTCATCGGTGTAGGTAATGCGGATATCATAAGTTGTTTTTGCTGAGGACGGCTTTTGATAATAATAAATCGCATTTTCACCATTCTTCAGTGTAAACATGCCATTTACAAGATCATTGCCCCATTCATCTGTACTGTCATCCTCGTCTTCATCCTCAGAGGCATCTGTCGGTGTCTCTCGAATATAAATAGCAGCGATTTCTGAACCGGTGCGGTTTACAATGGCAAGCTTAGATGCTGTCGCAGTCTTCTCACCAATTACATTCTTCTCCGTCGTTTCTTCCATATTTACAAGCTCTATCGTAACTGTAGGCGTCGCCTGAGGAGTTTCAGTAGGCGTTACCTGGACTGGCGTCTGTTCTGTTGTGTTCTTCCTGCCGCATCCTGTTGCTGCTATAAGCAGTACAGCAAATCCTGCAATGGCCAAATAACGTTTTTTAAACATATCTATCCCTCCTGTTTCCTATTACGCATTATTCTGTGATGTCATGATTCATCTATCCAAATCTTCATATAGTTACAGTTATCTTTAATTATACAGAGTCTCAGATTCTTGTCAACCAAATGTCTCAAAATTCATACAATTTTTAAAGTTACAGATTTTTAACCTTAAACTCTCTCTCTGCTTCCCGGCGCTGATCTTTTTTGGCAATATCCTGTCGCTTGTCATATAATTTCTTACCACGTGCCACGCCGATCTCAACCTTCACAAGGCTTCCCTTGAAGTATACCTTCAGAGGAACCAGGGTAAGCCCCTTCTCCTGAAGTTTTCCCTCAATCTTATTTATCTCATATCTGTGCAGGAGCAGTTTGCGCACACGCAGCGGATCCTTATTAAAAATATTTCCCTTTTCATAAGGGCTGATATGCATACCGTAAATATATACCTCGCCCCTCTCCACACGGATAAAGGATTCCTTGATACTGCACTTACCCATGCGAAGAGATTTTACCTCTGTTCCGGCCAGAGAAATACCTGCCTCATAGGTATCTTCTATAAAATAATCATGAAAGGCTTTTTTGTTGTTGGCAATCAGCTTGATTCCTGTTGTTTTCGCCATAAAATCCTCCTTTACTCGACAACGGTAAAATCTACCGTTCTTCTCAGAGCATCTGCATCGGCCACCCGAACTCTGACCTTCTGTCCAAGATGATAGACCTTTTTGCTTAATTCTCCGCTTAACTCATATGTCTCTTCATTATAGGAATAATAATCATCTCTAAGACTTGTCACATGAACCAGTCCCTCAACCGTATTCGGAAGCTCCACATAGAAACCGTAAGCGGTTACTCCTGAGATAATACCCTCATATTCTTCCCCGAGATGATAGGACATATATTCCGCTTTCTTGAGGCGGTCTGACTCCCGCTCTGCCTCCTGTGCTCTTCTCTCACATACGCTGGACTGTTCGGCAACGGTCTCAAGGATTTCCCTGTAATGCTCTGTCCTTCCCTCTCTCTGAAGTCTTCCCCTTATATTATCACGAATGATACGGTGAATCTGTAAATCCGGATATCTTCGGATCGGAGATGTAAAGTGACAGTAGTATTTCGCCGCAAGACCAAAATGTCCGCTGCACTGCGTCGTATATTTTGCCTGCTTCATTGTCCGAAGAGTTAGTCTGCTGATCATGGTTTCGTTCGGAAGACCATGGATGCTTTCCAGAATCTCCTGGATTTCCTTTGGGGTGATTTCTTCCCCTGCCTTCTGTACCGAAACACCCTGATTTCGAAGAAGTGTCAGAAGACTTTCCACACGCTCAGGATCCGGTGTTTCATGGGTACGATATACAAACGGGTAATCACCCTGACAGTACTCCTTAGCTACTGTTTCATTGGCCATAAGCATAAAATCCTCTATAATCTCTGTCGCCACATTTGCTTCATACGGCTGCACATCGATTGCCCTGCCCGCACCATTAAGCGTGATCTTGCTCTCCGGGAAATCAAAGTCGATCGAACCTCTGTGATGTCTCCGGCTCCTGAGAAGTTCTGAAAGCTCTTTCATCAGGAAAAACATCGGTACAAATTCTTCATATTCACGCTTTGTCTCTGTATCTCCATCCTCTAAAATACAGCGAACCTGTGTGTAGCTCATCCTGCGGTCTACACGGATGATCGTTTCTAAGATTTCGTGCGAAACCACCTGTCCGCTCCTGTCAATATCCATAAGACAGCTTAAAGTCAGTCTGTCTTCTCCTTGGTTCAGAGAACAAATGCCATTGGACAGTCTCTCAGGAAGCATCGGGATCACGCGGTCTGCAAGATAGACACTGGTTCCTCTCTTAAGAGCCTCTCTGTCCAGTGCGCTTCCTCCCTGAACATAATTGCTTACATCTGCAATGTGGACTCCGAGATGATAAATATCCCCTTCTTTTGAAAGAGAAATCGCATCGTCAAGATCCTTTGCATCCTCTCCGTCAATGGTTACTGTCTGGAGATGTGTAAGATCGGTTCTGCCATCCCGGTCAGCATCGAGTACGTGATCCGGTACGCGCTGTGCCTGTGTGATCACCTTCGGTGGAAATTCAGACGGAATATTAAAGCTCTTTACGATTGCCAGGATGTCCGTTCCCGGAGCATTGATACTTCCCATATCCTCCTTGATCCTGCCCTCCGGCTTGTGCCTCTCATCACCGTAATCAATGATTTCCGCAACAACCTTATCTCCGTCACGGACTCCCTTTGAGTTCTTGGCCGCGATATAGATATCCTTTGCATATTTCTGATTATCACAGAGCACAAATCCATAATCCCGTTCTCTCTGGAAGGTACCGACGACCTCTGTCGTGCCACGCTCCAGGATTTCAATAATTTTGCCTTCCTGACGCTTCCCTCCGCCGTTTTTTTCCTTCACAAGAACCCGCACCGTATCCTGGTGCATAGCAGTTCCCACCGCATTTGCCGGGATAAAGATATCATCCTCTTCATCCTCAAGCTCTACAAAGCCGAAGCCCTTCTGGTTGCCGATGAACATTCCCTCTTTAACCAGACCTTTCTTTTCAAGTTCTCTGAGATCTCTTTTCTTTAATTTAAATTTATTTTTGTCTGTCTTTTTTTGTTTGGAAAATTTCTTTTTCTTTTCCCAGATTTTCTTTCTGCCCACTTATGTGCTCCTCTATTATGAAAAAAAAGCACTCTTGTAATTTATACAAGAGTGTTTCCTTTGATTTCGTAACTGTTCAGTAGCCTCACAGTCACGAGTCAAAATGCATTCCAAATCACCTTCGGTGATGGCATTTTGCCTTGTATGTCTCGGGATTTTGGCAAAAAATACGCCAAAACACCTCGCGGGATACTACCTTCTGAATAGTTACTTGATTTCTAAAAATTCATATTTAAAACAGCTGCCAGTATAAAAAATAACACTGCCATGATCGTAGTTGCTCTCACAAGTCCGCCTTCCATGGAACGTCCCTTGTTTCTTCCCCAGTATGTATCTGCGGCACCGGAAATTGTTCCACCCAGACCCTGCTGCTTGCCTTCCTGCATCAGGACAACAACAGTCAGTGCAATACAATCTATAGCAAAAATAATAGTCAGTATCGTTCTTAAAATCTGCACCTCGGTTACACCTCCTAATCAACTGCAAAATATTGTACCATACTGCCCTTTGAATTTCAACCGTTTTCGAATAAGTTTCAGGGCAAAAAATCCGATTCTCTCTGCTTTTCTGTGCTCTGCAGACAGAATCGGATGTTACTGTTCACTCCGTTCACAGCAACTCTGCCTGTGAATAGTTACAATCTGATCCCTGTAATATCCATTTCAGCTTTCTGATTTCTCTTTTGGAAATGGATTTTCATAAATTGCAGTTTCCGCAAGCATCTCACTGATCCTGAGAAGCTGATTATATTTTGCATTCCTGTCCGACCGGCATGGTGCACCGGTTTTGATCTGTCCTGCTCCGACTGCCACCGCAAGATCCGCGATAAACGAATCTTCGGTTTCTCCGGATCGATGTGAGATGATCGTCCGATACCCCGCCTGCTGAGCCATTTTGACAGCATCGATCGCTTCGCTTAATGTTCCGATCTGATTTACCTTGATCAGAATCGCATTCGCCGCCTGAAGCCTGATTCCACAGGCAAGTCTCTTGACATTTGTCACAAAAAGGTCGTCCCCTACAAGCTGGATTCTGGAACCAAGACGCTCTGTCATTGTCTTCCATCCTTCCCAGTCATCTTCCTGAAGACCGTCCTCGATAGATATGAGCGGAAATTTCTCCAACAGTTTCTCATAATACTCTATCATTTCTTTCGCATCCCTGAGGATCTCCCTGTCTTTCATCTTGCTTTCACCCGGGAAACGGTATACTCCCAACTCTTCATCGTACAGTTCACTTGCAGCTGCATCTATAGCGATAAAAATATCCTTTCCCGGTTCATATCCGGCTTTTTCAACCGCTTCCACAATCATTCTCAGAACCTCTTCGGAGTCTTTAAGGTCCGGTGCAAAACCGCCTTCATCTCCGACTGCTGTAGAAAGTCCCTTTTCTCGAAGAAGGATTTTCAGAAACTGATAGATTTCCACACACATTCGAATCCCGTCCTCAAAGCTTCCGGCACCGCAGGGCATGATCATAAATTCCTGCAGATCAACGGTATTATCCGCGTGTTTTCCTCCATTCATAATATTCATCATAGGAACAGGGAGTTTTTTCGTATGACAGCCTCCCAGATATTGATACAGCGGGATCCTCAACGCCATTGCCGCCGCTCTTGCAATTGCCATGGATACTCCCAGTACAGCATTGGCTCCTGTACTTGCTTTATTTTCTGTTCCATCTGCCCGTATCAGAAGTTCATCGATTCGCACCTGATCCAGTGCATTTTCTCCTACAATCACTTCTGCAAGTCTTGTATTTACATTTTCCACTGCTTTTTGTACGCCAAGGCCAAGATAGCAGCCTTTTTCTCCATCCCGAAGTTCTATTGCTTCAAACCTTCCCGTCGATGCCCCGGAAGGCACGATCGCCCTCGCCGTATATCCCTCAATTCCAATGATTCCCTCTCCTACAGTGACCTCCACCTCTACGGTAGGAACTCCTCTGGAATCCAGAATCTGTCTTGCATGAATCCTGCGTACAGGTAAATAACGCAGCATGAGAATACCTCCTTCATTAAATGATACGGATAGTTTTCCCTCAGACTTCTGTTTCTATGCAGGAGCCATCCTGTTTTATTCCTCGTGTATTTTCTGATAATTATATTTTATTTTTATTGTTTGCAGTATACAAAATATTTTATTTAAAATTTTTATTTTTTATTGTTGACATTTCAAGTTTTATCTGTTATATTAAGTACATAAAACAAAGGAACGAAAACAAAAAACAAACAGAAAGGCGTGAGACCACCGAAAACTTAAATGAATTACCCTATTTTAAGAAAGGAAGGTACAGACCACCAGAAACGTAAATCTTAATACATCATAATTTAAGAAAGTGAGGTACGGACCACCAGAAACATAATCTTATAACAATTTCAGAAGTTTTATAAAAAAACAGGAGGTACGTTCCATTGGACAATGAACAGTAAAAGAGCCACCAGATTAAATCATTCATCTGATGGCTCTATTTTTTTGCCCTTGCGCATATATTGAATCAAAAGTCCGCCGGAGATCTCCATGCTATCTTATGTTTCTCTTTTCTTTCGCCGCCTGAAAAATTCCTTTATTCTTCGCTTTCTTCTTCTGATGGTCACTGCCTTTATTCTTGGCAGTATGCTGGGTGTTTTCACCGGGCAAATTCCCCGTTCCCAAGAAACTTCTTCTGCTGCTCAGTCCACGGGCTGGGGATTAAGCTTTCAGGAGGAGGGGAAACGTCCTGCCGGAAACGCCTCCATCGATGATCTTAAACAGTACAATGCCTACTATGCCAGTGATACAGACCAGAAAATCATTTATCTGACCTTTGATGCCGGATATGAAAACGGAAATACTCCGGCAATCCTTGATGCACTGAAAAAGCATCAGGCACCTGCTGTCTTTTTTGTAGTCGGCAATTTTATAAAAGATAATCCTGATCTGATCAGACGTATCCTGGCAGACGACCACATCATAGGGAATCACACTATGACACATCCCGATCTGCCACAGATTTCCTCAATGGACGCTTTCCAAAAAGAACTTCAGGATGTGGAAGAATTATATACCTCGCTGACCGGGGAGGCTATGACAAAATTTTACCGTCCTCCACGCGGTATCTACAACACAGAAAACCTCTCGATGGCAAAAGAACTGGGATACTCCACCTTTTTCTGGAGTCTTGCCTATGTCGACTGGATCCAGGATCAGCAGCCCTCCAGAGAAGAAGCTTTTCAGAAACTGCTGACGCGCATTCATCCCGGAGCAATTGTCCTCCTTCACAACACTTCTTCCACCAATGCCGAAATTCTGGATGAACTTCTTACCAAATGGGAAGAAATGGGTTATGAGTTTCATTCTTTAAAAGAACTGACCGGGGTATGATCCCCGGCCAGTCATTATTTCTGTTTTTCGGTTGTATGAAGATCCTCTTTGATCTGAGAGCTGGAAATCTCAGGCGTACGCGGCAGATAAACAACCTCACAGCCTTCTTCCTTAAGAAAATCAAACTTTCCTTCCCAGTCATCTCCCATGACAAACGTATCTACATGATATTCTTTTACATCGGAACGCTTCTGCTCCCAGTTTTCTTCCGGAATCACAAGATCCACATATCGAATTGCCTCCAGAAGCTGTTTTCGTTTTTCGTAGGAAAAATAACATTTCTTCTGCTTTTCGTTCCAGTTGAACTCGTCTGTAGAAAGACCAACGATCAGATAATCTCCAAGCTGTCTGGCACGACGCAGAAGATTAATATGTCCATAATGAAGCAGATCAAACGTTCCGTATGTGATTACTCGTTTCATGTTATAAGATTCCTCTCTGATTTCAATGATAGATCAGGAATTTAATTTCCTGATACAATAGTCATAAATACGAAGAGTTGTTTCCGTCGAATAATGAAGTCCGTCATTCACGCCTGTATTAAAGCGGTTGCTGATCCATCCATATTTCTGCAGATTTGTACAGGTATTAATGTAAGTGAAAGAACGTTTGCTGCCATTACACAACTTCTGATAGATTGTCTTATTAAAAGAAGCAATCTGTGCTTCTGTCCGCACATATCCTGCATTTGCTCTGATCACAGCGCTGTTTACCGGATTCACTGACAGATAATACATCTCACAGTTATAGTTCTTCTTAAGATTAGTTGCCACGGCTTTCATGTAGCTCACATATCCGTTAATATTCTGCAGATCATTGACTCCAAGATTTATGATTACTGCTTTCCTGGTATTTCTGGACTGTCTGGCCAGTTTACGTACCAGCTCTCTGTATCCTGTTTCTTTGAACCAGGTGAGTCCCTGACCGGTTTCGCATACAAAATCTACATTTGAAGGAGCAGAATTTCCCAGAGCCCTCTCCATAAAAACAGTTCTTGAATCGCCCACAAAATAAACCATCTCATGTTTCGTTGGTTTTCTGATAGAGGACGGTGCCCGATCCTGTTTCACGGAAAATATAACCATATAATAATTTCCTGTTTTGGTAGGAATCTTATCTCCTGCCTTATATTCAGGATCTGTTGTCTTTCCTTTCGTACGTGACCAGCCCAGACACATATTCGCACTGTTAAGGTTCACTGCCGGGAAAGTTGCATTTCCGGAACTGGTATCCATAACCTTCCACATCGTTCCATCATATTTACGCAGATTAACCCCGGAGATTTTCTTTCCGACAATATAAAATTTCATATTGCCGCTTACACGTATGTTATCTCCCTCTTTTATGACTTTCTTTCCATTCACGGATGTACTCCAGCCGAGGAATTTATATCCGACTGCATTTGGATACAAAGGTGCTGACAGTATCTGCCCCTTATATGCCTGTTCCCGAAGACTGACATACTCCTTGTTTCCATTCATGGTATAATACCGTACTGTATAAAGCTTATAATAACGCAGACAGAACTTTGTGTTTTTGGTGATCTTAACGCGTCTTCCAACAGAATACTTCAATTCTTTGTTTCCGTTTTTCTCCACCCACACGCATTTATAACCAGAACGTGTTACCTTAGGAAGTTCTATATAACTTCCCTTGTCTACGGTTTTGGCCCATTTACGGAACGTATCATTGGAAACTACACCATTGGAATTTGCAAAGACAACCTTGCATTTCTTCGTGTTAGCAGCCTCGACTGACATCGGTCTGCTGCCTGCCAGAAACAGAATTCCGAACAACAACGTTAAAAAAACAATTCCTTTCCACCTGTTCATCGTGGCTTTTCTCATAAAAAAACTCCTTACTTATGTTTCATCCATAAAAATCATAGTCTTCCTTTATTTACGAGTTTTACTATAACAGCTTTCCGGAATGGTTGCAATATAATTTTCATTAGAATTTCATATTTTTGTCACATTTTATTACTGTTCACTCCATTGCCGTAAGCTAATCAGAGTTCGTTCTCACACATCGCAAGTGCAGAGGCAATCACCGCATCCATATCATAATATTTGTATTCGCCCAGACGACCGCCAAAGATTACCTTCTCTTCCTTCGCAGCAAGACCTCTGTATTTCTCATACAATGTTCCGTTTTTCTCGTCATTTACCGGATAATACGGTTCATCTCCCGGTTTCCATTCAGAACTGTACTCCCGGCTGATCACTGTTTTAGGGATATCCTGTCCCTCATCATCCTTGCCGAATTCAAACCATTTATGTTCAATGATCCTGGTCCACGGAGTTTCTGCATCCGTGTAATTGACTGCTGCATTTCCCTGGAAATTCGGTGTATCAAGAAGTTCTGTCTCAAATCGTACAGAACGGTATTCCAGATATCCCATCTGATAGTCAAAGTATGCATCGATCGGTCCTGTGTAAACCACCTTATCGGCAAGTGCATCCCACTCATCCTTTTTCTCAAGATAGTCTTCCTCCAGACGGACTTCAATGCCCTCCAGCATATTCGCAACCATCTTCGTATATCCACCCATCGGAATTCCCTGATACAATGCATTAAAATAATTGTTATCAAAGGTCAGACGTACCGGCAGTCTCTTGATGATAAAAGCCGGAAGCTCCTGACAGCTTCTTCCCCACTGCTTCTCTGTATATCCTTTGATCAGTTTTTCGAAGATATCTCTTCCCACAAGGGAAACAGCCTGTTCTTCGAGATTCTTTGGCTCTGTGATACCTGCTTCACGCTTCTGCTCTTCAATCTTGGCAGCTGCCTCCTGTGGTGTCACCACACCCCACATTTTATTGAAAGTATACATATTAAACGGAAGGGAATACAACTCTCCATGATAATTTGCTACCGGGCTGTTTGTAAAACGATTAAACTCCGCAAACTGTGTGATATAATCCCATACTTTTTTGTTGTTGGTATGAAAGATATGTGCACCATATTTATGCACATGAATCTTCTCCATGTCTTCTGTATATACATTTCCGGCAATGTTTGGACGCTTGTCGATAACAAGTACTGATCTGCCTGCTTTTTTCGCTTCATGCGCAAATACAGCGCCATAAAGACCTGCTCCTACTACCAGATAATCGTAATGTTTGTTCATGAAACCAATCCTCCTGTGAAATTTATAATGCAGACACCTTTTGCATCTGCATATTACATCTGCCATCTCCTGAATACGAAAAATAATTATTTCTTATTCTTCTTTAATCTGATCTTAACCTGTCTTGGAAGATACATAATTGCCTTTCCTACCTTCCAGGTTGTTGAACTTTCCAGTTCTTCTACACGCTTTTTCATTTTAACATTTGTATTTGAACAATATGTCATATAGAAAACTTCCGGGTCTGCGAGGAGCAAGTCCAGTTTTTCTCTGTCTGCCTTCGTAAAAATATCTCTGTCGAGTTCACCGATTTTCTCAGCCTCTGTCAGTTCATCACAGATATCCTGCACGTACTGTTTTTTGAAACGAACATTGATTCTGTTTAATGTGAAGATATAGTTCTGGAATTTCTTTAATGTATAATGGTATTTGAATCTGTCCCACAATTCAGGATCTTTGCTCAGAATTCCCTTAATATATTTGTATTCCTCATTCATACAATATACCTTTTCCGGACTGTTTACGGAGGAATTCGGGTTGTCTCTTCGATTCATATAATACGGCTTGTCCAGGATCATAGCTCTTGAAGCAAAGCAGAATGTCTGGATCCAGAAGCCATTATCCTGGAAAGAAGCTCCTGGTGTCTCATGATGACGGATATTGTATTTTCGCAGGAAATCATTTTTGTAGATACCACTCCATGTATTCATGACATAACGAAGAGCTTCCGGTGTATTGCTTGGATTAAATACAACATTATAATCCTCTTTTGTTCCTGTCAGATGATTGTACACAAGTTCCATATTTCCATTTGGAGCTGTCTTGAAACGGAAGAAATCTGCCTTTACAAAATCAAGCTCATATTCTTTTGCTTTAAGATACAGATCTTCATACATATCAAGCGGAACATAATCATCCGGCTCGACAATACCTACATATTCACCGGTTGCACGTTCCAGACCAATGTTCATTCCAATCCCATAACCTTCATTTTTCTTGTCAACAACAATGATACGCGAATCATTGTCTGCATATCTGCTGAGAATCTCCATGGAACTGTCTGTTGAACCATCGTTGATGCAGATGATCTCAATATCTTCCAGAGTCTGTCTTACTATGCTTTCCATGCATTCTTCAAGGTAATCTTCCACATTGTATATAGGCACGATAATAGAAACTTTAGGATTTTCTGTTTTTACAAGGAATTTCTTCTGTAAATATTTTCTCTTTTCCGGTTTGGAACCATTCTTAATCTCAAATTCTTCAAAACTGTTCATACAAATCTCCTGATATTTTTTATATATTTTTTCATCGTAAAAATAACTTTTTTCTTTACCTTTAATTCCAAGCTTCTCAAAACCAGTTTCTTTCAGTTCATTATATAATAATTCTCTGGCCTCTGGATCTTTGATGGAAGCCAGATTATATACGCATCCGGATGCAGCCTTGTTCACAAAACTTCGTTCTACCTCCGCATACATTCCACGCTCTTCAAGGAACTGACGCACTGCATAAAACGCCTTAAGGAAATCCAGTGGAAATCTGTAATTTGTAGACTGACAGTTGTTTTTGATTCCTATACGATAATATACCAGTTTTTTCTCGAGAAGCGTAATTCTCTCTGCCAGCATCATACAGGATGCAACAAAGAACAGATCATTCGTTCTGAAAATTTCCTGGAATTTGATTCCATTCCGTTTTACCAGATCATGACTGATAAGTTTGTTCCATGCCCAGTTCTGAAAGGAATCAAGAATATGCTCCGGCATATCTTTGTAAGAAAAAACCTCCTTGCGGGGAGCATTTTCTTTCCGGAAAGATCCCTTGTCAAAATATGTCTCATGCGTTGTATCATTATAACGCATAATCTGATATATGCAGATTTCTGCCCTTGTTTCCTGACACCTTCTGTAACTCTCCTCGAGAAGTCCTGACGCAAAGAAATCATCCGAATCAAGAAATGAAAGATACTCTCCGGTCGCAATTGCCAGCCCCTTATTTCTTGCTGCGCCTGCCCCCATATTGTGCTGTGTAAGCACCTTGACTCTGCTGTCCGCTTTCTCATATTCATGCAGGATTTCCAGAGATCCATCCGTCGACCCGTCATCTACACAGATAAGTTCCAGATCTCGAAGTGTCTGATTCAGAATGCTGTCTATACATTCCCGAAGATATTTCTCTACATTGTATACCGGAATGATCACCGATACTTTTACTGCCATTTTCCTTCCTCCAAACATTCATTTTCTACAATCTCTGTTCTCAGTCTCACCATGATATCACATTATATTTATTTTGAGAACAGAAGCATTCTTATCGTCCGAATTTTCTCATCGCTTTACGCGCCAGTGAGGATAGTCTTTCTTTCGGATTTTTATTTTTATTTTCTTTTTCAGCGTTTTTGGCTCTGGCTACCCAGTATGATTTTTCCTGCTTTAGTTTCTGAACCTCCAGAAACAGATATTCTCCTGCTGTGCATTGCATCATATTCCGATAGATTTCGTATTTTTTGCTGTTATAGGAGTAGCACTCTTCTTCTTTGAAATCTGTCAGATCAAACTCCTCAAAAAATTCCTGCTTCATCCGTTCATACACCTTGCAAAAGGCTTCCCCTGATTTCAGGGAGCACAGATTATAGATTCCGACACCAAACGCAAGGTTCCGAAAGCTGCTTCGCAGTTCTTCGTAAATCTGCAGTTCTTCGAATTTAAGCTTCAATGCCTTTAATGCCTCATACCAGTCCCAGGGACTTTTGACATTATTTGCCTGAAGACTGCTCCCCGACTGCCGATAATTTACAAACACCTCCTGCACGACTGTAATCTTTTCTGCAAGTGCCAATGCCATAAAGATAAAATAAACATCATTGCTTCTATGCAGCGGCATGAACTGAAGCTGATATTCATCGATCAGACTCTTCCTGATCAGTTTATTCCACGGACATCCTGTGGTGATATTCAAAATATAAGGAAAACTTCTGCCCTTAAACGGAATACTTTCCGGAAGATAATCTTTCTGGATAATGTAATCAATCTCTTTATATACCTTTGTTCTCTCATTATAAAGTCTGGCATCAAAGAGACAAATATCTGCCTGATCTTCTTCAGCCTTTTCAAAGGTCTTCTTCAGCATATCTCTCTCAAAAAAATCATCTCCGTCAAGGAACAGACAATATTTCCCCTCTGCCCGCTTAATTCCCTCGTTGCGCATAACTCCCGCCAGGCCACAATGCGGCATCTCTATCAGTCTGATCCTCGGATCTGTCTTCATATGTTCCCGGATTCTGTCGACTGTGTGATCCAGCGAACCATCATCTACACAGATTACTTCAAAATTGTCAAAGCTCTGTGCCTGAAGACTGTCCAGACACTGATCAATATATTTTTCGACATTATAAACAGGAATAATAACGGAAATATCTCGTTTATTATCCCTTTCCTCCTCGTCCTTCATAGATCTCTCCTTGCTTTTTCTATATATAGGTGTATATAGTATAACATAGACTGTATACATTTTACAATTTATTTATGAATCTCTGAACAATATTAAATATCTTTTATGTTTTTATAATTTTCCGGTTCATTTCAACATTTTATGATATGATACAGATATCTTAAACGAGGAGATCGTATTATGAACCATAAATCTGAAACATATTCTTTTAAATTTTCTGTCATCACCGCTGTATATAATGTGGCTTCCTATCTGTCTGAAGCCATCGAAAGCATCCTCTGCCAGGATATTGGTTTTAAGGATTCTGTTGAATTAATTCTTGTTGATGACGGATCCACTGATTCTTCCGGTAAAATCTGCGATCACTATCAGGCTTTATACCCGGATAATATCAAAGTACTGCACAAGCCAAACGGAGGGGCCGCCTCAGCCAGAAACGCCGGAATTGCCCTTGCATCCGGAAGGTACCTGAATTTTCTGGACGGAGATGATAAGCTTTCTCCCGGCACCCTGTCTGCAGTATATCACTTTTTTTCCACAGTCGATGATCAGATCAGCCTTGTATCTGTTCCTATCCAGTTTTTTGAAAAAAAAGAAACTGCTCATCGGCTGAATTACAAATACAAAGACGGCAAAAACCAGATCATAAATCTGAATACCCAGTATTCTTATGTACAGATGTCCATTGCCTCTTCTTTTATAAAACGTGAAGTACTTAATGAACATTCCTTCGACACTTCACTTCGCTATGCAGAGGACGCCAAGGTAATCATGCAGCTTCTTCTGGAACATCCATACTATGGAATCGTTCCTTCCGGCTGCTATTATTATCGTTTCCGAAACACACAGAATTCTGCCCTGAACGGAACAAAACTGCACAAAGAATGGTATCTGGACTGCCTGAAAAACTATCTTCTGTGGGCTCTTCAGGCTGCCAGACAGAAATATGGTTCGATCCCGCTTTTTGTACAATATAATGTCATGTATGATCTTCAGAGTCGTTTTGGTGTGCCTGAAATACCTGCATCCATCCTGTCACCGGATGAACATGAAGAATTCCGAATTCTTCTCACAGAACTTCTCCGTTCCATTGATGATAAGATCATTCTGCAGCAGAGAAATCTTTCCCGCGAACAGAAAGATTATATTATATCCCTCAAACACGGCAAAGGCAGCCTAAAACACTGTAGCAACGATATTTTTTTCCAGTATGACTATTTAAAGCTTTATCCTGCCTCCTCCTACCTTCTGAAATTATTTCATGCTGAAATTTCAGACAACAAGTTAAAACTTACAGGTGCTGTAAAATTCAACAGAAGATTTCCAGATCCTTCTGCACTTTATGTCCGGCTGCACGGTTTACTAAAGACTCATACTTTTCCCTGTGACTGGTCTGCAGATACATCTTCTGATTTTATCTTTGACGGGACTCTTCTGTCTCAGTTCCTGAACTTCGAAGTCAGAATTCCTCTGCGGCTGCTCCGCAGACAAACTCGCTTACAGTTCTGTATGACATGTGATGAGCATTCCGTAATATTTAAAAATCTCCGCGACGAGCCAGGATTCCCGGATATATTGTCCTCCTCCAAAAACTCCTACCAATTTTGTGTTGACTCCGATTCATTATTTTTAAAGAGGCAACAAATATAAATTTAAAAAGTCCTGCAATCTGCCAAGATTAATTCTGGAGATTGCAGGATTTTTTCAAAAATAATCCTGTAATGTTTTTTTCAGAAATCTGGCGGAGGGCTGCTCCACCAGATAGTAAGTCAGGATTCCCAGTGCTGCTGTCAAAAAAACAGACGTTGCAATCGCTACTACCGGATAATCATGGAGAAAATCTGTATTTTTCCAGAGTGTTCTCTTAAGAATCGCAAATGCGACTTCCTGCATGACATAAATAGAATATGCATATTTTCCCGGAAAGCCAACAAATTTATAATCTGTCAGTCTGGAAACGATGCCTTTTCTTGTCAGAAGGCAGGCCAGAAATATCGGAAAAAGGATTACCACAATAAACTGATTCTCGTACGCCTTCCTGCTGTAAAAGAAATCAACCAGCAGCATGGATAATGTCAGGATTTCAAGAGCAGAAATAATCCAGAATCCTCTGTTATCCGGCCTTTCCCTCGATGATTTCTGTCGTTTCCATTTCTCTGTAATATCCGTCCATTCTATTGCAAACATATACCCCAGACCGATTCCTGCCACAGCACGCGCCATTCCGAGATTGATAATACCGTGGAACATTGTCCTTCCAAATCCACCATCCATGGCATTGATATTGATCTCATATCCAAAATAGATCAGCATACAGATCAGAAGTTTCATCTTTGAAGAATTATGAAAACATTTGTATAATACAAAATAAAATATCTCTACAACAAAAAATGCCGACACATACCAGTTCAGACCCTGCCAGTCAGTTGCAAGTCCACTGGACTGAAGAAACAAAAGGTCTACAAAAGATGCATAAATGGATTTTCCAAAAAATGCTGCCGAAATAATAATAGAACATGCCAGTGCAGGCCATAAGCGGATCACTCTTCTTATAACAAAACTCTGCGTTGTCATATCCGGATGTTTCCGTATCGTATGATAAAGGAAATAACCCGATATGATAAAGAAACATTCCACAATATATTTCGCATACTTCGACTGCTCTGCAAGCCTCAGATACAAATCACATCCACCTGTATAATCCATCATAAATGAATGAAGCAGATGAAAATACACGATACATATGGCAAAAGCAAAACGAAGAAATTCTATGTTATAATACTTCTGTTTTCTTTCCATATTTCTCTGCAATCTCTATCAGTTCCTCTGCCCGTCGTTCAAAGGAATATTCTTTTTTTATCATTTCAAATTGTTCAAGTGCCTTTTCTTTTAAAGAGGGATATTCTTTTTCTGCTTTCTGAACGCAGGCTTCAAATTCTTCTTTGGTTTCATAATAAAGAACCGCGTCCGGAAATATCTCTTTCATTTCAGGACAACCATCCGAAATAACAGGCAGTCCACATGCCAGTGCATCAAATACCCGATTATTAATAATCTGATATTCCAGCATGTCTTTCCAGTGATCATTTAGAGTTACTTTTGCGGCCCTGTATAATTCCGGAAGCTTTTCATTTTCTTTGAAATCTCCCTCTATTATTTCGGTATGGTCCGGAATCATTTCCTTCCATCCACCACCCCACACATGTAACGGCATTCCATCTTCTACAGCCCAGAGAACACAATCTCTCATCACACCTCTTGTACTGCCTATAAAGATATACTGATCGCTGTAAAGTTCATCCTTCTTGCCTTCCGGGCAGAACAATTCCGTATCTGTACACTGAAGCAACGGAACTACCGGAACTTTTATTTTATTCTTCAATTTTTCTGCAAAATATCTGGAACCTGCACATACTACATCGTACAGTTCATATTCTGCTTTGGATACTTGATCCGGATGGCTGATATTCCACATAATATACAGGCATTTTTTGTTTCTTCTGTCTGGACGGTAAAAATATTTTCCACGTAAAACAAGAACCACATCTGCACCCTCATCACAGCCCCAGTCCTGTCTGGTATCCAGAATCACATATCTGCCTTTTCGCTCCAGATATTTCTGTAATGCCAGTGCATAATAATAATCTCCCCAATGGTATTTCAGTATTCCCTCTGTCGCAGGACATTTTATCACCCAAACCTGACGTCCCTCTGCAAGCCGTTCAACTTCTGATGCCATTTTCTGCCAGTTATCTCTTCGGTCAAATTCTCTTTCCATTCCCTTACGAAATCGCCCAATCTGATCCTGAATCTCCAGCGTCTTTTTTTGCTGAAGCTCATGACTGGCTTCCTGCTGTTCAAAATAATCTTCCATTTCTCTGAGGATTCTCTTTTCCATCTCTTTCAGCTGTTTCGTATACGATTCTGACAGAGAACTCCTGAGTTCATCCTCCAATGCGATGTTCTGTTCTTTTATTTCACTGAAAATGTTCTCTTTTTGATCTTCGAATTTTTTATCTATATAGGTTCTTCCTGCCGGAACTATTTTCCGTAAGGATTTTTTAACTTTTTTTAGTAATACCATAGTTATCTCTTTCTTCCTGCATGATATACAAGGCTGGTGCAACGAATATAAATCAAGTGAAAAAGTGAAAAGTACCGCAGTCCCTGGAACTACGGTACTTTCTTGTTATATTATCTCTCTGTTAAAAGTATGTTTAGAACTTGCCAGCGTCAGCAGCTTCCTGTACGGCAACTGCTACTGTCATACCAACCATCGGGTTGTTACCAGCACCGATGAGACCCATCATTTCTACATGAGCCGGTACTTATACGGCTTTTTCCAAAGAAAATCAAGATTTAGACACGTCAAATTCCAAACAACCGCACACGTCATTCCAATTTCCCATGTGTTACGTTTAATAATAAAACCTGTTTTCCTTTTTGTCAATAACAACCTCCTCAGGCAATCAAATTATTGATAGATTCTAACTCATATATAGTAAATGGATCAATATCAATACAACTGGATTCATCTCTGTTACCAGAAATATCCCATGCAAGAGTACCGTTCATGACAGTACATGCATCTTTAAAAGCATTGATATCTCTTAATGGTTTAAATATCTCTGCGTTCAGATCTTCTGTAGCATTATAATCTACAATCTTGCCGTCATCGAAGAATACCTGTACATGAAAATTATCCAGTGGTATCACCTGTACTACCGTCGGAAAATATTCGTTCATATGATTCCCCCCTTAGATAAGTGGATTAATTCTGTTTAATGGCTTCATATCTTTTGCCAGTTCCCAGTTTTGCATCAGTTCATCCTGATGGATCGTACACCAGGCTAAGATCAGGCGAAGCTGCTTATTCGGTAATGCCCCTTTTATAACCTGAATATTGACAATATCAATCAATGCTTTTTTACCATTATACTCTGCATGGAAATGCGGCGGCATATGATCATTATAATACATGGTAACACGAATCCCATAAAACAACGATATCTCTGGCATTACTCTCACTCCTGTTCATCTTTACAAACTTTATTTTCTTATGCTTCCATTATAATATGGATAAACCTGTTTCGGCAACTCATTTTTTGAATTCCACGGAGAGGATATAAATATCAGTCACCATTAATTAATCGCATAAGCTCCCAGTGTATAACTAGACCAGCTCTAGGAAATACCCCAAAATAAAAGCCCCTTCTCCGTTATAAGTACCCCAGATAGCAGTAGTTTATGGAATATTTCTGCTATCCAGGCTTTTCTCTTTAGGCTTAAATTCTAATTAATTTTCTGTTGTTATTCTCGTCGCAACTACCTGAGCAGGTCTTTCCAAAATATTTCCTTCTCCGTCAATCTTTCCGGCAAGAAATGCATTTACAAAATCATATATATTCATCTTCGTCCCATTTTGTAATGTAACATCTGATGTGCTACAAATATCTCCAGTATTTCTTCTTTCTCCTGGCAAATGCGTCAATGGTTCTTCTATCCCAGAAGCAGTTATTGCTCGCCCAAGATTCTTAATGTCCTCTAATGTTTCATTTCCATTATAAAGATTTCCTGGATGATTTCCTATCCGACTCAAAACTTCATGTGCCTGTGCCTGTAAAAATCTTATGTACTTAGGATTACAATTTTCCTTCATATTTTTAAATGCTTCTCTCATATTCTTCGCTCTTATATATCCATTTACATGATGAAGCTCTATGCTTTCCGACTTAGCCATATTTCCTCTCGCCTTCCGAAATGCATTAAGCCCTTTTCTCTCTATAATCTCTGCTGCCATTGGATCTATTATCGGTATTTTATCTGGAAATACAATCCCTACAATTGTTTCCCTTGCATATACTTTTTTCTTATGCACAACCTGAAATCTTCCTGTAGAAGAACACTGTCCCAAATACAGTGTTACACGATAGTCTTTTTTATGACTTCCTTCAACTCTGATGACAAAAAATGCAGATAAAAAAAGAAAACAACTGATGATGTTTTCCATGGATGACATGGTACCTTTAAATCATATGCTACGATTAATAAGGCAATCGATTAGAACTTTATTTGTGATCTAGTTGAAGAAAAATACTGTCCGGATAACGGATATCCCAGTATGAAGTCGGATGCTTATACAACAATAACATTTTGCAAAGAATTATACTTTTCATTTATATAAGAAAAATCATTCTCCCATTTTTGTACAGCATTATACATATTTGAGTTATTTTTTCTACTGTTGATGAGCCACTATAGAAAATTTAATGTTTGCAATACTGTTACAATTTTTCTATTAATAAGGAAGTCCAAAAGATTATGCCTAGCTTTATCTGATAATCCCTCATTTACATCAACCGTATAACCGTATACTTTAAAAATAGATTCTGTGTTCAACTGTGAAAATATATCTGATGAACCAGATTTGTGTAGGCGATCATAGATTTTGCAAAGATTCATATTCTGCATCTGATCTACAATCATACGCAACTGTTTTCATCAGTTCTATTAACCTTTTAAGATAATTTTGAGATTTAAAAATTTCTTCAATAGGAATATGAAAATGTGAAGTTAACACATCCACATCAAGTTCTAATGTAGAACCAACAAGCTTTCTTTTATTAAATAGATTATTTTTATTGTGCGTATAAGGGACTAAGAATTGTTCGCATCCCTTTTTATACATCTCTAATTCAGTATTCAAAAGCTTTCTGAACACCTGTCGAAAATCAATTTTATTTTCCCAGCAATATAGATATATATTACCCCATATATGACTTCCCATAATATTTTTCTCCTATCTTCCTATCTTCCACCTGCGTCCACATTTCTGGCATACATTGTATGTAACCCATTCGGATCCCAAGAATCCCCACATGAGGTCGAAACCTCTTTTTTCTGTTGCGATTGATGTAGATCCACACTTTGGACAACGGACTTGGTTGGTTGGAGTTGAGGGGCGAGGGCAAGGAGTTGATGGCAAGGGATTTAAAATCCCATTTTCAATAAGTTTCTTTTTTAATGGATAACCACAATGTACACAAACATCTGATTCTGTTGAAATATTTTTACCACACGCTGGACATGGAATTATTGGTTGATTATATAGTTGCTTCTCTTTATCTTTTTTTAATTTTTTAGCAGTTAAGTCCATATTCATTAAAATATCACTAATCATTTGATCACTATTTTCTTTATATAAAATTGTATCACTAATATACTTTCTCCGTGTGTCATCGTCCATATTTTCTGTTTCTTTTATTAGTTGCTCCAAATATGTTCGAGTGTTAAAACTGCAAGATGAACATATTGAATTGCTCCATACATGGTCACAACCACATTTCGGACATTTTAAAAGAGTCATTGCTTTATCCTTCCGTTTTATATGTATTAATTATAGCATGTTTTTATACAGTGTCATTAAGTAAAATCGGAAATTTGACAAAAGCTTTTTAAGCATATAAAACCAATCCATTGGACGCAACGAGATTGACAACCGCTCTTGGTTCATTTGGAGACTTAAATATTGCCGCAAAATATTTAAAACAAGTAAATTCTGATGGATATCTTACCGAAAATATTGCCGGATCATTTTTGCATAACGCTTACAAAACACATACTGCTGAAGAGGTCGCCGCTACTTATTCTAATACAACTGCTTCTTCTGGAGGTCTTGGATCATTATTTGGCGGTGCAGGTTTAATGGCCGGAATAAAGTCTGCAGGCTCCGGACTATTAACAGTATTAAGTTCCATTGCTCCAGCTCTTCTTGGACTTCTTGGTGTTGGAATTGTATTCCAAGCTGGTAAAACTGTTTGGGATAATATTCTTACTAATAATGGCTCAAAGAAACGATATCCGACTTCCTCTAAAACTTATCAGGAAGTTCCTTTCATAATAGCAAATGTAATTTTCGCTAAATATTTTTACGATCGAAACAGGTTTCCCAGCGTTCCCGCTTCAGTGGCTTCACCCTAAGACCCCACATAATCTGACGTATAGATACTGTCAGATACAATCCTTCAACACATTCTCCGGCACGCTCATCAAAGAATTTTTTGAATTTGGGGTTCAAATATAAATAGTCCACAAGCCATGGATCTATTTCAGTCCAATAAGTGGATTTTAAGTCCGAAATATAACGCTGCTGAATAACCGCTAAACCTTTTCGTCCTATCTTATATAAAGTACATCTGGTATATACAGGGTGATTACATTGATAAATCATACCATATATGGATGTGTAATATTCAGGCTTGTTGTAATAGTATTTCATAATATCCTCCGAAAATGAAAAAAAGAGCCTATGTCAGTAACATAAGCCCTTTTGGAAATTATTATTTAATTTGTTGGCACATTCGCCAATTTCTGAGTGATTCTTGTTTGTACTTCAAGATAGTAAGATAATTCAGCATCGTTCAAATTATCGTTTTCAAGATCATCGAACTTTTTAGCCATATCAGCATATTTTGACATATAATCGACATAATCCGCCATCATTGATACCACGTCATCTGACTCTGAGTATTTTGTCATAAAATCGCAATAATCATTCATGAAAGTTTCGTAGCTATCAATTGCTTCTTTAATATCTGGTCTAATACCATTCGAATCAGTGGACGCCTCAGTTGTTTCAGTTGGTGTCGATTCTTCTACTGGTACTTCAGTTGGTGTCGTGGTTTCTTCAGTTGTAGATGCATCCGTGTTAGCATCTGTGTCATCATCGGTTTTTTCTATAGATCCATCAAGTCCAATAGACATAACATTTTTATCATCTAAATAAAGAGATACTCTATATCCATCCGCATTATCAGCAAAATAGTAAGTGTCGGATTTATCAAAATCCATATTGAAACCGACATCGGAACATTTGGTTACATAACTGTTAAACTCGTCTGTGGATATATCAGGAATGTCAGCAGAAATGGAATCATCGTATTCCCAATTTATTCGTCCAACATCTGAATCCGGTTTAGGAAGTAATTTATCAACAATCGTGTTAGTAGGCCAGTTTAATGTGTTATGAAGCTCTGCTTTTTCTCTAGCTTCGTATTCCCGTTGACTTTTAATAGCTGAATATCGAGAAAAAGCAATAAGTGCTACAAAAAGAATCACTATGACAAGTAAGATCTTCCCAATTACTCGACCTATACCGCTCTTTTTCTTAGGTTTTTTCTCATTCTTAAGCTATTTTCTCCTATCTTTTTTTACTATAAACCTAACAAGTATTATAACACAATACCAAATAACTGTATATAAAAATAAAATGAAGACGCCTATCAGCTGTAGTCTTGTATTTGTCTGTACCTATCAGCTTATGCGAGCTAAAGATGTACGTCGAATGGCTGCGTGAAGATTTGGAAAAAATGCAATAGAAAAGGGAACTGCTCGCTTAGAACAGCTCCCTATAAATTTAGCAATAAGTTGTCAAACAGTGGTCAAACAACACACTTTTTGTCACCTTTTAGCCCTATTTTATACTACCAAAATCGGCTAAAATTCGGTATTTCTTAGAACTTGCCAGCATCAGCAGCTTCCTGTACGGCAACTGCTACTGCTACTGTCATACCAACCATCGGGTTGTTACCAGCACCGATAAGACCCATCATTTCTACATGAGCCGGTACGGAAGAAGATCCTGCGAACTGAGCGTCAGAATGCATACGTCCAAGTGTATCGGTCATACCGTAGGAAGCAGGACCTGCTGCCATGTTGTCCGGGTGAAGTGTACGTCCTGTACCACCGCCAGAAGCAACTGAGAAGTATTTTTTACCTTTCTCGTTGCACTCTTTTTTGTATGTTCCTGCTACCGGATGCTGGAAACGAGTCGGGTTTGTGGAGTTTCCTGTGATGGAAACGTCAACGCCCTCTTTCCACATGATAGCAACACCTTCCGGAACACTGTTTGCGCCGTAGCAGTTAACTTTTGCACGAAGTCCCTCTGAATAGGATTTACGGAATACTTCTTTAACCTCGTTCTTATATGGATCATACTCTGTCTCTACATATGTAAAGCCGTTGATACGGGAGATGATCTGAGCAGCGTCTTTACCAAGACCGTTCAGGATGACACGAAGAGGTTTTTTACGAACTTTGTTTGCTTTCTCAGCAATACCGATAGCACCCTCAGCTGCTGCGAAAGACTCATGTCCTGCAAGGAAGCAGAAGCAGTCTGTCTCTTCCTCAAGAAGCATTTTTCCAAGGTTTCCATGTCCAAGACCTACTTTACGTGTGTCTGCAACGGATCCCGGAATACAGAATGCCTGAAGTCCTTCTCCGATAGCTGCTGCTGCATCAGCTGCTCTTCTGCAGCCTTTTTTGATTGCGATTGCTGCACCTACTGTATAAGCCCAGCAAGCGTTCTCGAAGCAGATCGGCTGAATGCCTTTGATCTGATCGTAAACGTTCAGACCTGCGTCTTTAGTGATTTTCTCAGCTTCTTCGATAGAAGCGATTCCATAGCTGTTTAAAACAGAATTGATCTTGTCAATTCGTCTCTCATATGATTCAA
>OLSI01000514.1_pt1 | contig 32295 bp, 30 predicted proteins | sample 1672661 | NCBI WGS metagenome assembly OLSI01 (sample SAMEA3136711, study PRJEB25190) | human gut metagenome | biome: human gut; feature: human-associated habitat; material: faeces | place: Austria | collected 2013 | reverse complement strand
GAAACCGCTGGATATGAATAAGCTGAATGATGTTCTGGAAAACTGGCTGTAATTGCCTTCCTGGATGCATGGGAAAAGCAGCTAGGAAACATAGAGAGGGTTTTGTTATGACAGAAACTAAGTACATATTACTGACAGAAAGCTGTCTTGTGTAGCAGTGACATTGAAATTGTCTATGATTAACAGAGTATCAGATTTTAGAGAACGCAGGAAGCGGTTTTGCCTTTGGAAACATTCCTGTTCCGTGCTTTCCGGCAGATCGTCAATAAAATCCATGCGTTCACATACAAACGAAGGCGTTGAGGGAAGGATTTTTACACAATTTATCGCATTGATAATTCGAAACAAAATTTATACTGCATTACAGGGAGTACTCGGAGCTTCTTAATTCCCTTGACAGCGGTGCGACTACGAAAATCACTATCAACAACCGTCGCTGGAACAAAGCTGATTTTGAACAGACTATTTTAATCCCAATGGCTGATGACGATCTGGATAAGTATCGCAAGATTGGCATGAAGATTAGAAACGAGGCGAAAGGCGGAAGGCTTGTTGCTTCTATTGTTGGTGTAGACATGAGAGCTACAATGGATCCATCATCCATCGAAGCACCGGATGACCACCGTGAGCCAGCTTTTGCTCCAGCGTTAGCTTCATGAGTTCTAAAAATAAATATTAGAAATAAAATATCGGCTCTTAATGGAGTTGGTGCTTTTTCTATGCTCGGAGAAATCCGGGCTTTTATTATGCAATTTTTTAAGGAGATAGACGCCAATGGCAAACAGAATCAAAGGTATCACTGTCGAAATTGGCGGTGATACTACCGAACAGCTGCAGAACGGTGAAATTTCACAAGAGCAGTATGATGCTCTTCAGCGTGAGATTGCTGAGACAGAAGTCTTCCATAATAGCAGATGCCATACGATCAATCGGTACTCTGTGCAGGATTGTGTGGTGTGGGAAGTATTACTCTAAGCGGAGGAAAAGGTAGTGTTTGATTTATTTGATATTTCTGAAAGAGGTTGAGATAAAATATTGGTTTAATAGTTTCATTCGTTTTAAGAAAAAATGAGGAATCTTTTAATCATTTTAAATGCATAACCCGTTATTATATATATACAGATATTCAATGGAAAGGAGTCTGATGCGTGTTGAGTGATGACGAATTAGTGGAACAGATTCTACTTGGAAATGAAAATGCAGCAGAAGAATTGATAAAACGCTATTATACATCTATTTTACGTTACTGTAGGTGGCATTGCTCTAATCTGGAAAAAGCAGAAGACCTGACTCAGGAAACATTTTTGAAGTTGTTTAAGAACTTATTCAGATATAAAGGAAAAAAGAAATTTAAGGCTTATCTATACACGATTGCAAATCATTTATGTATTGATGAAAGCAGGAAGGTTGAGTTTTCTCCATTAGAAGATGAAGAAAATATAGTGCATGAGTATAACGACATAGTTCAGCTAGAGGATAGGGCAGAGATAAGCTATTTTTTGAATTTTTTATCATCAGAACAAAGGGAAGCAGTCATTCTACGCTTTGGAGAACAACTTAGTTTTGGAGAGATTGCAAAAGTGATGGGATGCAATATGCGAACAGCACAAAGCAGGGTTCGTAATGCTTTAAAAATTATGAGAAAGGAGCAGGAAAATGAAAGATAAAAATTTGAAGGGCTATTTACAGCAATCTTTAGGAGAGGAAGTACAGCCTAAAAGATTAGAGGAAACGATTAAGCTTTGCATTGAAATTGTACGAGAACAGGAAGTGACTAGGGCAGAACCAAGGACAGGTTTCTTTCACTATCTTTCAGATGTATTTCGTTTTGAAGGTATTCCAATATTTGGTTTGCAGGCAGTAACGTTATTTATAGTTTGTTTAACAATTGCCAGCATTGCAGACGTGCCAAAGAATATACCAATTTTTATGCCGCTGTTTGTATTGGCTATCATACCAGCAATTTTTAAAAGCCAGTATTATGGAATGAGCGAGATTGAAGCGGTAACAAGAGCTTCTGGTGCCCAAATCACGTTAGCAAAGCTGGTTTTGACTGGGGCAGCTAATTTGGTGTGTATAACAATTCTTTTGTGTATGGAAGTTTATTTGCAAAATTCTTATAAAGAGATTGGACAGATGGTCCTATACTGCCTGGTTCCGTACTTAGTGTGTATGGTTGCGTTGCTACGTTTGATCCGTTTGCAAAAGAAACAGAGTTTACAGATATGTGCGATTGTGATGCTGGGTTCCTGCATTTGTTGGGGTATGTCAGCAAGAATATTGCCATGGTTATATGAAACATCAGCAGTGGGGGTGTGGATTGTTACATTTTTGATTTTTGCTATGTTCTTTATAAATGAAATTCATTATATTGCAGAGATGAGAAAGGAAGGAAAAATGTATGGAATTGTCGCTTGATCGTTTAACAAAACATTATGGCAGGAAAATAGCGGTAGATTGTGTTAGTGCAACCTTAAAGCCGGGAGTATATGGTCTTTTGGGGGCTAACGGTGCAGGTAAAACAACATTGATGCGTATGCTATGTGCTATTTTGGAGTCAACCTCAGGGGAGGTATTGCTGGATGGAAAAGAAGTAACTTCGATGGGGGCAGATTACCGGAATGTGTTGGGTTATTTACCACAGGATTTTGGATATTATCCAAATTATACTGCGGTGGAGTTCTTAATGTATATTGCAGCACTGAAAGGAATACCGAAGAAGGTTGCAAAAAAACGTGTGACTGAATTGTTGGAAGTAGTTGATTTAAGCCATGTGGCAAACAAAAAAGTAAAAACTTTTTCCGGTGGTATGAAACAAAGAGTAGGAATTGCACAGGCGTTACTTAATAATCCGAAAATTTTGATTTTGGATGAGCCGACTGCAGGACTTGATCCGAAAGAGCGTGTCCGTTTTCGTAATCTGCTCTCAGAGTATGCAGGTGATAAAATTGTGATTCTTTCCACACATATTGTATCGGATATAGAAGCAATAGCAGATGAAGTGCTATTGATGAAAAAAGGAAAATTTATATTGCAGGGTACGGTTCCAGAGTTGATTCACAAGGCAAATGGTAAGGTTTGGGAACTTTCTGTTTCTCCACAAGAAGCTAGACAATGGCAGACAAAAACAACGGTTGCTAATTTACGGCATGAAGGAAAAGAAATTATATTGCGTATTATTTCAGACAATATGCCTAGTGAGCGAGCGGTTCCTTGTGAAGCTACATTGGAAGATCTTTATTTATTTTATTTTCCTACAGAGGAAGGAGTGAAATAGAATGGAGCTATTTTGGTTAGAGCATAAAAAGTTATGGCGAAAGAAAATTGTTAAAATATGTGTGTTGTTGTGTTTTGTTTATTATGTAATTTTTGGCAGCATACTTTCGTTTCAATGGTTCGGTTTTGGCAGCTCAGATGACTATACAAGCGCTTTTGGCAATAATTTTGATGGATATACAGTAATAAAGGATAGTCAGGAATATGCACTTTCATTTGGTGGAGAATTGACGGATGAAACCTTGCAGCAAATAGTAAGTGATTATCAGCAAATGGAAGCTGACGGTATGGAGGAAGAATTGGAAAAGACAGACTGGCAGATAGTTAATAGTTGGCTCGGAACATTGTATCCGGAGCTTCGAGATACCAGTAATTATAAAACGATGATAAGCTATGTTGATCCGGATAAGTTAACAGGCTTCTATGAAAGAAGACAGCAGGTGCTTGATGAGTTTTTGGAGGTCAGTGGTCAGGTAGGAGCTGAAAAAGAGTTTTTACATCAGATAGAGAGAAAGGTAGAAAAACCATTTCATTATGAGTGGGTAGAAGGATGGTCAACGCTTCTTGGTAGTACGGTTGCGGATCTGGGAGTTGTGATGGCTTTGTTTCTCGGTATTGTTTTATCCTCTTTATTTGCTGGCGAATGGCATGATAATACAAGCGCATTAGTATTGACGACTCGAAATGGTTGGGGGGAAATCGCTCTTGCCAAAATTCTTACTGGTTTAGCGTTTACAGTGGAGTTATTTGTATTACTTGCTGTTTCAAGTGTTATATCACAGTTGTTTTTTATGGGAACTGCCGGATGGGATATGCCGATTCAGAATATCAAGCTGATTGCTGTTGCACCTATGAATATGCTGCAGGCAGAAATTTATGAATATGTTTTTGTATTGCTTGGAGCAATAGGTTTTGCTGGAATTGTTATGTTTATATCAGCGGCTGTAAAAAATAATGTACTTACCTTACTGCTTAGTCTGGCTGTTGTATATGGACCAATGATGATTGCAGAATATCTTCCTTATGGAATGCAAAAAGCATTAGATTTAATACCAATGGTAGGAAGTTCAACAGATATTTTCAGAACTAATACTTTTCGTATTTGGGGGAAGCTTATCTGGTCACCATATCTACTTATTACAATTCCTGTCTTGATTGGTATTCTATGTATGCCATTCGCTATAAAGAGCTGGTCAAGAAGGATGAAGGCATAAATAACAATATGGAAAAGAAAAGAGATAAAAAAATAAGTTGCGAGGGAAATGGTTGAGAGGAATTATCATACATTTCAGGTATAATACAGAGGAGAGTGCATATGTGGATTTTATCAGAAAAAATGTGGTTTCATTTGAAACTGCTGTTTGCAAAAAATATGAGAAAAGCTGAAAGAGCACTTGCTTTCAGAATTTCTGGAAGTAAGTGCCCTTTTCTGACTTATTTATTGCTGCGCTATAGCTCCAAGTCTTTTGCGAACCATCGGTCCGATAATCATTGCAATGACCATTTTGCACAGATCCGCAGGAATGAAAGGAATGACACAGACTGCAAGTGCTGCGCCTACCGTATATCCGGCCTGGAGGCAGAACCATGCTGTTCCAAATGCGTAGCAGATTGCAGTTCCAACGATCATTCCAAGGATCTGGATTCCACGGTTGGTGAATTTGTCGATGACAATACCTGCGATGATTGCCATTGGAATAAATCCGATGATGTATCCGCCGGTCGGACCTGCCAGTTTTGCCAGTCCACCTGTGAATCCGGAGAATACCGGAAGCCCTACCAATCCGAGCAACAGGTAGATCAGGTAACTTAAAGTTCCTTTTTTCCAGTCTAACAGATAGAGAGACAGGTAGATCGCAAAGTTAGTAAGTGAAATTGGCACCGGACCAATTGGAACAGATAATGGTGCGAGAATGCAGGTCACAGCTGCCATAAGTGCGGTTACGACCATAGCGTAAGTACTTGTTTTTCGAAATGTCTGTGTATTTGTATTGTCATGTGTCATAGTAAAATTCTCCTTATTATTTAATGATGTGCAAAGACGTTAAACTTATTAAGCGGACTCAATCTCATAAGTGAATCCGGCGTCTTCAATTGCCTGGATTGTATCTTTGATTCCCTGTCCGCCAGCGGTAAGATATCCTGAGGCAAATATGGAATCAACGACGCGGAGCAGATTTTTTTCTTCTCCTTTAAAATAAATCTCACGTCCTGCGGCACAGCGGATATCGGACTGCGGAACTAAAAGTCTTGCAAGACAGAGGACTTTCATACAGTAAGCAGTTGTGAGAGCGGACATATCGGCGTGCTCTAAAGGTGTTCCCGGAATTGGAAGAAGGAAGTTGATTGGAAGTGCCTCCGGTCGGATCTCGCGAAGCTCCAGTAACATATCTACCACGTCTTCTTTGCTTTCGCCCATACCAATAATGCCGCCGCTGCAGATTTCAAAACCAAGCCCTTGAAGCATTTTTATATTAGCAACGCGTTGTTCAAATGTGTGAGTGGAACAGATGTTGTGATAATAAGCACGGCTGCTGTTCAAGTTATGGTTGATGCGGTCAAGTCCGGCTTCCTTTAACATCAATGCCTGCTTTTCTGTCAGAAAACCGATAGAACAACACAGGTGTGTTCCATGTTCTTTCATTTTTCGGATTTTTTCAGCCAATTCTTCAATCTCTGCATCGGTAAATTTCATTCCACTAAGTCCGATACAGTGGCGTGACAAATGATGCTCATTGACAAAGTCATTGTCTGCATATAATTTCTCATCTGCGACCCATTTGTACTTATCAATGTCAGCTTTTGAACGGCAGGACTGAGCACAGTAAGCGCAATCCTGAGAACAGTTTCCACTTCTGGCATTAGTAAGAATGTGGATACTTACATGATTTCCTTTGTATTTTCGACGCAGTTTTTCAGCCCGGGCAATCAGCTCATCCAGATTTTCATCCGGCGTGTTGAGTATTTCAATTGCTTCTTCACGTGAAAGCTGTGGATCCGTAGATGTATTTTGATTTGAAATCATTAGAAGTCCTCTCTTTCCTTGAGTAATTCATTTTTCTGAAATTTTATACAAGACATACTTTAACATGCAAAAAAACAAATGTCAACCATGTGTAACACAATGGTTGACAAATAATGTTAGTACGAAGCAATCAGCTGGTATTATGAAATCGTGATAATTTCTTCTGCACGATTCAGTGCTGCTGAGATATTCGGGCGGAAGTTCTCTTCTCCAATGATTTCTACAAATCCGGCTTTTCCCATGACATGCATCGGTTGCTCATTCACATGGGAAAATACCATGGTAATTCCTTTTGCCTGACAGACTTTTGCAAGATTTTTCAGTGCATTCATGGCAGTGGTATCCAGAGCCGGAACACTTCGCATACGGATGACAAGACATTTTGTAAAGTCTTTTACAACGATATGTTCAATGGCGTCAGCGGCACCGAAGAACAGTGGTCCGGTAATCTCATATACACGGATCTGCAGCGGCAGCTTTTTCAGATTCTCATTGATGTCCGGTGTATCATCATCTACATAAGTCCAGCTGTCAATGTGAGTTTCTTCACTCATGCGCTTGATGAACAACAGGCAGGCGAGTACCATACCAATCTCAATGGCAACGACAAGATCGAACAGGACCGTCAGGAAAAATGTTGTAAGTAACACGATAATATCGCTCTTTGGAGCAGTTTTTACTAAATCAACGAATGTGCGCCACTGGCACATGTTGTAAGCGACCATAAACAGGATCGCTGCGATAGTCGGCATCGGAATCAGCCCGGCATATGGCATCAGAACCACAAGAACGATGACCAGTGTAATGGAGTGTACCATTCCTGCAATCGGGGTACGACCTCCGTTTTTGATGTTGGCAGCAGTTCTTGCAATTGCACCGGTAGCCGGGATACCGCCGAACAGTGCGGATGCAATATTACCGGCTCCCTGAGCGACCAGTTCCATATCGGAGCGGTGCTTTCCGTTAATCATACCGTCGGCAACGACACAGGAGAGCAGTGATTCAATAGCAGCTAGTATCGCAATAGTAAATGCATCGGAAGCAGACTGTCTGATGATTTCTAAGTTTACTTTCGGCAGATGGAAAGCTGGGAGTGAATTACTGATTGTATATAAATCTCCAATGGTATTTGCCTTTAATGGAAGAAATTTTACCATAACAATTCCGGCGATAACAGCAATCAGAGATCCTGGAATCTTTTTGAAAATGAAAGGAGATATGATCAGGATAGCAAGGCTGATGATTCCGATAATCAATGCATTTATATTGAATGTGGAAAAATTTTTAAATACGGCTTCCAGTTTTTCGATTGTTTCAATTGGAGTTTCTCCATTCTGATAAGTGATTCCAAAGAAATCCTTTAACTGACCGATTACAATCGTAACTGCGATACCGGAAGTGAAACCAGTTGTAATCGTATATGGAATGAATTTGATCAGACTTCCAAAGTGGCATAATCCCATAATAATAAGAAAAATACCGGCGAGAATGGTTGAAATAATAAGACCGTCCATACCATTTTTGGCGACGATACCTGCGACGATGGTTGCAAATGCAGCGGTAGGACCGGCAATCTGTACACTGCTTCCTCCGAGAGCAGAAATTACAAATCCGGCTACAATTGCGGTGAAAATACCGGCTTCCGGTCCGACTCCTGAAGCAAGAGCTAACGCAATGGATAGCGGAAGTGCGATAATCGCGACAATAATGCCGGCGGTGACATCTTTAAAGAATTGTGATTTGTCATAAGACTTTAAAGACGTGAGTAACATAGGTTTTAGTGAGTCCATAGATGTAAGAAATCCTTTCTTGAAAATGATATCGGGGTCATAAACCCAGGCTATAACAGCAAAAAAGTGTCTGCGTATCTTACAGACACAAATTTAGCAAGACTTAAAAGACGAGTCTTGCACCGAATATAACTATATCATATTAAAGTGAGAAAGTGAATGGATTTTGTGTAAATGTGAGGATTTCGTGTTTATAATGTATGAAATTATCAATAAAATGCAAACGTTTGTATAATATACATAAAATATTCCTGTATATCAGAGGTGCGCAGTAGAAGTATGTCATGCAATTGCATGACGCGCACCTCGCAGCAAGAATGCCGAGGCATTCTTGAATCATCACTTTCATGTGAGTCAGAAAATACAAAGTGCCAAAAAGAAGACAGTGGAATGTTCGACCAGAATATAGTATGATAGTATACAGAGTAAAATACAAAGGAGAAGATTCATCATGAAAAAATTTATGGAAGAATTCAAAGCATTTGCCTTACGCGGTAATGTTATGGACATGGCAGTCGGTGTGATTATCGGAGGCGCATTCTCCGGAATTGTAACATCTCTGACAGACAACTTTATCAATCCAATCTTAAATCTTTTGACAGGCGGTGTTCATAACATTATTGAAAATGCTTGACTGATTAGGAGCTGTTGCAGTATATTACTTTTAAAACAAAGGACTCATGGATAGGAGAGAATGAAATGCCTAAAGATGTATTAGTTGTGGATTTTGAAAATAATATGTGCGTAATCCCGTTTAATAATAAGACGATTTTTGAAACAATAGTTTATGATTTCGTTGGCAAGACACAGGAATGTAAGCCTCCATATTCCAGTGAGTCAGGCTATGTTATATGGGCAATTGCAGTAAAATATGATGATCAATTAGTATTAATTCAAAATCATACATATGACGATGGGGTAAAAATAATTGTTGATAAATTAGTGGATGCATACAACAATAATGTAGCAGCTGTTTTTTCGGAGGAAGATAATGTTACCTTATCTTTTGGAGAAGAGGCATTACGCGTGTATAAAGTAGCGACTGAGTCTTAGGATGTTTCAATGTAATCGGTATATTTCATTAAATACATAAAATATCAATTGAATAAAATACATTTTATAAGTAGAGTTTTCGGACTCTACTTTTTTTTCGCAAAATTGCACTTTAAAAACATAATCTATATGCGAACATATAATTGCAGAGGGAGTTAATGCCTGCGTCGGGGGCATATATAAGGAAGGTGAATAAAATGTACATTTACAGGAGGGTGAAAGAGATGGCCAAGAAGAGAAGACAGGCAAAAAAGAATAAGAAAAGAGATCAGTTTGCAGAACGTGTATACAATACACTGGCTGAAATGAGTGAGCATCAGAATATCCAGGACCGCTATCAGAACCGATATTATGAGGAAATGAGCAAGTCAAGAAAGTTCTTGAAGGTAATGGTGGATGATTCCAGAAAATATGCAATGCTCCGTGATTGTATGATGGACAACATTGCATTCGACAAAGAAACTGAGAGAATTTTAAAGCCGTATGTTGAACAGCTGGATTTTTTCCTGGAGCAGAAAGGCGTCCGTATTCTGAAGGCGAAAGAGGGGGACGATTTTGATCCAAAGATTCATAAGCCGGTAGCACGTGTGGAAGTAGATAAGGAAGAATTGCATGGAAAGATTGCAAGTGTCTATCAGGAGGGCTATTGGATGGAAGACGAACCGGCACCATTTCAGAAAGTCATGGTAGATGTGTATGTCTATGTCAATCCATTGAATTCACAAAATGAATAAAAAGGAGGAAAAATTATGGCAAAAAAAACGAAAACGAATCAAAAAGCAATGAATATTGATTGCGCGATTGATCTTGGAACAGAAAACGTAGTAGTGGCAAGTAAAGACCCGGTTTTCAATACAGTGACATGTGTTCCGATGCTAGATGGGGGCTATGATTTTCCGGCAGCAGTGTATATGGAGTCTGAAAATCATTGCGCAATTGGAAGAGTTGCAAAAGACAATAGTTTCCTGGAAAAGGACAAAGTTGCAACTCATTTCAAGGACAAATTGGGAACTTCCGAGATGATTGACGTGAATTATCATAGTTTTTCACCAGAACAGCTGACTGCGCTGGTATTAAAAGAGGCCGTGATCAGTGCAGAGCAGGAGCTTGGAAAGACAGTGAGAAATGTAATTTTGACTGTACCGGCAGGATTTTCCACACATGCAAGAGCCGCCCTGATCCGTGCGGCCAATATGACAGGAGTAAATGTGGTGGCATTAGTGGACGAACCAATTGCCGCAGCCATCAGTTATATCAAATCAAAAGAAACAGCAGACAAGGTGAAAGGAAAAATTCTGATCATGGATATGGGTGCAGGAACGACGGATTTCTTTGTGTTTGACTACAAGGACCAGAAGATTACTCCAATTATGAAAGAAGGAATTGTAAATTTGGGTGGAAATGATTACACAGAGGCATTGATAAGTCATATCAAAGGAAAAACAAACTGGAAGGTTTCAGGAGATAAGCAGTCCAGACAGGAAGAACAGATTCTGAAAAACAAGGCTGAAGAGATAAAACAACATCTTTCAAAACTAAAATGTGACCAGACAGTAGTGACACAGGAAGGTCATCCGGTCGTAGTTCGTGTTACAAAAGACGAATTTGAAAACTGTACAGTTTTTTTACAGAACGAACTTGAAAAAAAGATAAACGAAATTCTGAAGAAATTAAGAAACCTTGGAATTGATGGTATCGATGTAGTTGTGCTGACCGGAGGAGCAAGTCATATGCCCCAGGTGAAGCGTCTTGCAACAAAAATGTTTCCTAAGACAACAAAAATTGAGGAGCATGACCACGACTGTGCAGTAGTAAAAGGAGCGGTCCTTTATAGCCAAAATCCAGAAAAATATTCCATTATTGGAAAAGCGTATGGAATGCGTGTCCTTACCACGACGGGCGATCCGAAGGTCAATAACATCATTCTGGCATCAGATATTTGTCCTGTGTCCAGAAAAAGATTCTATAAGACAATCAAGGATAACCAGGAGCGTGTCACATTGAAGCTTTACGAGTCACACGTAGTGAAGCCATATATGAACGAGTCAGATGGAACATTTCTGGAAGAAGTCGTCTTACTGCTTCCTCCGGGACTGAAGAAGGGGTGTGAAATTGAAGTGGAGTTTCAGCTGGATAAGAGTGGCATCCTTTCGGTAAATGCAATGGAAAAGAAGAGCGGTCGCAGTGTTACTGCTTCTTTCCAGTCAGAAGGAGTTGTAAATTACAAGCCAGTGGAAGTACAGAAGAAGGAAATTGCAGAGTTCTTAAAGAATATGGAGAGATAAAGAGATGAAAACTTATACAGATCCGGTATTTATGCCAAATGAATGTAATAAAAGAGATATTCTTGCAGCCTATGATCCTGAGTATCATAAGGCAATGATCATCAGCGATACAGGGATTGAAGGAAACTCTGTAATCAAAAAAGGTCAGGAAGTGTCTGTAATCTACCCGAGTGCGAGCACAAAAGAAGAACAGGCAAAAATTGTAAAAAAACATACAGACCACTATGGAGTAAAGATTAACCAGGCAGTATTGGGACCTCTTGCTCTGGTGGAATTCTATAAGTCTCAGAGCAAGATTACAAGTAACGATGTGAATGTAATTACTGTGGAAACGTATGATTACTATACAGACGTAAGCCTTCTGAAGCATGACGGAAAGGTATGCCATATTTACGAGAAAAAGCGTATTCCGGAAGGTGATGGCAATCCGGATCGTGCAGCTACAGTATCTTACCGCACAGCAGCTGCAGTCAACCGTATGGGACAAAAAAAGAAGATTCATGGAAATAAGATTCTGCTTTCCGGAAATTTCTGGAATGTGCAGGAACATGTTGAAAGTCTGAAAGACAAACTCCCGGATAATACAGTCTATGCTTATAAACCTGCACATGCGACGGCGCTCGGAGGCAGTATCTTCCTAAAAAAATACGGAAGACATCATCCGACATGCAGAGTTCCGGAGCATTTTCCAAGTTACCATTGCATGGCATTGCCGACGACGCAGTTGCAGAAGTTAAATCCTCTCAGAAAAAAAATGTATGATAAAAAACTGGATGCAATCAAACAGAAAAAAGAGGAGGTTCTTTATACCGGATCTTGTACGGCTGAAGATATTAGAATTGTACAGCAATGCCTGTTCGAGGATCACCCGGAAATTGATTTCATTTTTGATTACAAAAAAGGAACACTGTGTCAGGTAAAAAAGAATGGAAAGAAATATATAGAAAAAGAAACACTGGTATACAAAACAGAAAAAACGTTCGAAAAAATCAGTGCAAAAGCAGACGAAAATATCAGAAAAGCTATGCAGGGAAGAACACTCACAGACGAAGAAATTGTAAGAGCAATCTATAAATACATGGCTGAAAATTACCACTACACAACGGAACCACTGGACAAAGAAGGCAGATTTCCTGCCTATACATATACATTGGAAGGCAGTCTGTTGTCTGCCGGTGTCTGTGCAGCATACTCTCAGGCGCTTGTATACATGCTCTCAGTAAAACTTCAGATTCCGTGCCAATATGTGGTGGGCAAGGTCTCTCAGAGCTCAGGAATAGGTTCTCATGCATGGAATATCGTTCAGGAATCCACGGGTGAGTTCCGCTTATATGACCTGACCTTTGATCTAGGCAAGAAGGAATTCGAGTATTTCTGTAAGGATGATCTGGAATTCCGTGTGCGTGGACACATTCTGGACGAAAAAGCAAATTATCCGGCATGCAGATAGTAGGGAAGGCGGTGAAAACATGAAACTGTTATCCATCTGGAATATGGAGCTTATGACCATTGGAACTCTCGCAATATTCGTGGTGCTAATGGAGATTCAGTCCCTTTCCTGGAAAGAGAAAGGATCTGACACGGAGGTGAAAATCTGGAGGCTGAAGGCTCGCAGCGTGCAGGCTGCAGAAGGAGTCATGGGGGCATTGATGAAGTATAAACAGCTGACTTCGGAAGTGCTCCTTGGAAAAGAGCATTATTATATAGGCAATCGCGTCTACGATGACATATATATCAAAAGCGATTCAAAAGCCAGAGTCCGCGTGTATCTGAATGTGCACGAAGACAGAATTCTCATGACCGTAATAAGAGGAGAAGTTTTTGTCGATGAAAGAGTATACGCGGCAGACTGTAAAAAACGTATTACACTGAGTGAGTTTTCAAACGTCAGGGTTGCAGACACTGACATGGTATTTCAGAAATTGAAGAAAGAGAGATGGTAATTATGATTGTAATCATTTGTATCGTATTTAGCATTGCGCTTTATATTTGGACCGTTGCATCCATTAGTTACGGAACCATGTACCCCATGCTCGGATATACACTGGGACTTATGTTTATACTGTTATTTACCATAGACGGATACATCATTTGCAGTAACAAAAGAGTCCGCGAGGGTGTAGTAATGTTGGGAGTATTTCTGAATCTCCGTTTATCAGTGGCCTATTGCACATGGACTATGCCGGACACACATGGACAGGATAAAATCTCACGCTGGAGCATGTTGAAATCAACCGGTCTTCAGGAAGTGGTGATGGTAATCGGGGTCTTTGTGCTTGTAAGTCTGCTTATCTGTCATACAAAGCTCTATCGCATCCGTGCAATAAACGTACTTTTGGCGGTGGTACTCCCCATGGCAATGGTTGCAGCCCGCCTGACAGGAAAGAAAGTAGGAGGATCCTATCTTACTATCTTTGGAGTTATGCTGTTCGGACTTGTCCTTGCAGGATTCCCGTTTGTGGCGGCAGCCTTACTGACAATGGATGAGAACAGATATGTAGGATCTGATGTGAAGAAGATGCCATGGAATCTGGCACTGTTACTTTTGTATGAAGGCGTACTGTTTCTTGGCTGCGCGATTGTCAATGAATACGGATTACTTCTGGTCATTGGAATTACCGGATCGTTTTTGTTCTGGCTTCGCTGCAAGAGCTTGTGGACAAAGGTATCTTATTCCGTCACATGCATGGCTTCGGCATTGTTCATTGCGCTGAAGGTAGGACATATCAGCCAGAGATTTGAAGTGATGGTTGACCCAGTAAATACAACGAATGCGAAGGCCGCAGAAACGGTATTATATATGTTCCGGAATCTTCCAAGAACGGGATTCTGGGGCAATTCCATCGGAGATCTTCCACGGGCGATTTACCGCCAGTTAGACACAGATCACGTGACAGTCTTACTGATGAATGATTATTCTGTAGTTCTTGCGGTGCTTGTGATTATTCTTATGATGCTCTTTGGTAGATGGATGTTCAAACTTGAACCGGGTCTGTGCAGCTATGACAGGTATTTAAACCTGACGGCAGCCATTGTTTTTTCTACGGTCGTAGTCATGCATGTGGCCTCGAATCTTGGCAGTTTTATCACCGCAGGTGTGGGAATGCCTTTTATATCAAGAGGAAGTGTAAATGTAATGTATGGAATACTTGCCGGGATTCACGCCGGCCTGCTTGGAAAGGAGAAGTATCTGGAATGTTACGAAAAAGAAGAGGAAACGGAAGCGTAGTAATTTACCGTGTATTTCTGGCAGCAATGATTGCAGCAGTTGTTCTCTTTCTGATGCGTGTTGCTTCAGGAAAGCTGGAATCAGATTTTTCCGTCGGCCAGCTGATACATCTGAGTCAAAATTACGAAATGGGAAACATCTATGACGGTAATGGTGAGTTGCTTGCAAAGGGAAGCAGAAAAAGCAGTCTGGAATATGAAAGTGAGACAACAGCCACAGCTTTTCAGGACATTGTCGGAGCAGATATCAGTCAGACGATTGGTATCCGTAATAACATCTGTAGCAATGCGTTATGGATATACGGAACAGAGACGGATACACTGGATATCAAAAATCTGATTGCCCCCTCAAAGTCTGTGAAAAAAGGCGGTGATGTGAAACTGACTATTCGTAAAGATTTACAGGAGCATCTGGCAGCCATGATTGCCGAAAGCGGTTATGAGAAAGCGTATGTGGTAGTGAGCAATTACAAAAACGGAAAAGTGTTAGCAATGTATTCCAATGGAGGCAATTGCCTGGATGCCATGCTGCACCCGGGCTCCACAATGAAACCATTCTATCTTGCCGCAGCGCTCAGTGTAGATCCACAGCTTGTGGATTACACCTATGACTGTGAAGCGGACAGTCACGATTTTGGCAGTGGAGTTCAGGTGGTTCACATTAACTGTGCCGGAAAAGCGAACCATGGTGTAACAGATTACACAAAAGCTATGGCGAAGAGCTGCAATGCGTGGTTTGTGAGCTTACTGGATCATGTAGATTCGAACAAACTTTTGGAGGCTTTAAAAGTCTGGGGGTTCGATTCCTCTTATTCCTTTCAGCAGTTCCGTTACAGCGACCATTCCTTTGAAGGACAGAACGGAAAAATCAATCGTTCTGCAGCAAAAGCGGTAACAGCAGGAATGAAGAAGCTAGGAATAGATCTTCGTGAAAAGAACCTCCGATACGCTGTAATCGGACAGGGAAATACGACTATCACACCGGAAGCTTTAAATTTTCTTACAGGAGCGCTGCTCAACGGAGGAACCTTAAAAGAACCTGTGTGGATCAAAGCAAAACGGACATCCGCCACAGCAGGAGAATGGGAAGAATTAGAAAGTGAAAAGGAATACATGATGTGCAAGAAGGACGTAGCAGACACAGTAGTGCAGACACTTGAGGCAGTCATGGAGTCCGGCACGGGAAGATCCTTTGCAATGCCGGAAGCAGGGCTCGTTGGTAAGACTGGAACTGCCGAAAAGGCAGATAGAAATGGAAATCTCAGCGGGATGCAGACCGTATGGTTTACCGGTGGTCTGACCGGGGAGTTTGGCGAGGCAAACCCGATTGCGATAACAATAGCATTTGATGATGTAGACAGCTCTGTGACAAGTTCAGCAGCAGGTACATTTGCAAAAGATATTTTGAAATATATGTTAACAGAAGGAGGAAGCGAAGATGAATAAGAATAAAAAGATGAAAAAAAGAGGCTTCAAAAAGAGACTTGAAGAATTTCTCGATATGAGCATGGAAGGCAGAAATGAAAGAAAATTGGATGACGGAGGCAGTGACCAGCTGAATTACATCCCATGGAAAGATGCGGATGGCAATGAGCTGAAACCGGAAGAGATACTCTTCTGTGACAAGGAGACTATGCCGCATGAAGAAATCGAAGTCTATGATGGCAGCGAAAATGAATTTTACAACATTCAGAGTCCCGGTGTGAAATTCATTTTTGATACAAAGGTGGGAAACTTCCCAATCGCTCTTAGAACACGGGAAGGCAAGCTTTTATACAATAAATTTTCAGACAGAACCGGTGAGCCTTTGCCTTATCACTGCGGCGCTGTTCCGAAGCTAAGTATCGGAATGAAGGGGGTACCAATGAGTGGCAAAAGCGTCTATTATTACCAGCTCATTGATGAGACACTCCACAGTGAAATTGCCCGTGACACAGATGTTGGTTTTTCCTGTGATCTTCCGCTGAAAAGCAGCAAGTATGAGAGAGATGAAAAATGCTGCGAGGACTTCAAAAAAGGAGTCCTGCCGGGACGTAACAGACGCGGTCAGGGGCTTAATCCATATTCATTTTTAGTAACAAGGGGAAGTGGATGGATGCAAAGAAATATGATGTTACAGCTGGAGGACATTGACGGACAGGAGTGCGTAGAGAATGTTTCTTGGGAAAATGAAAAGTACTGTTACGATTATTTTTTCTTGATGGTAGGAGCGGATGACATTCTGGCAGCGGAGCAGGGGAATCCGCTTCAGTGTAAGAAGATGATTGATGAGCTTGTACCGAGAATGAGTGTTTTTCGTGAGCAGGAAGACTTTGAGATTCTTGTCATTTTAACAAAGGCGGATCTTCTGGATAAAGAAAATCCTTATCTGAAAAATGCGTTTGCAAATTCCATTGAGACTGAGCATGGAGTAATAAGACAAGGAATCCACAGAAAAGCATTTCGCTGGGATGTATTCAATCAGAGAAGTGCAAGTCTGAAAAAGTATATCAAACAGGTAGCGCCACTCTTTTACCAGAGCCTGATCCATATGGTTCCGGAAAGATGCCTGAAATTTACCATGATTGCCAGTGTTGGATGTGAATGCAAAGAGACATACGATATAGAAGACTATGCGCCGTTCTGCATCGATGAACCTCTACTCTATGTTCTTGCAAAGAATGATATGTATCCTTCTGTCAGAAAAAGTGGTGAAGCTGGCGCTTCCGGAAAAAAGCAGGCGGAAGGCAAAAAATCAAAGAAACAGCGCAATTTTCTGGAATGGGTACTCGATGTATCAGGGTTATCCGGCGATTCAGATGACGACGTATGGGAGGAAGAATGGGAAGAGGAGGAAGAGTATCAATCTCACAAGTCTCAGGACACAAAGAAGAAACAGAAGGAACAGGACGAAGCAGGTAAGAAGAAGTCAAGATTTAAAGTGTATAAAGGAGAGAATGAAACATGGCAGCAGGAAGATTTGTAATAGACTGTGACCCTACTCGCGGGGGTCAGGTCATAGTGGCATCGATTGGACTTGATCAGCCTGTGAAGATGGAAATAAAAGAACGATACAGCGAACTGATTGCAAAGGCAGAAAAGGGCACATGTTACTGCGTGTGTCCTCTCAGAGACGGAAGATACGCAGTTGCCTATGCGTACAGAGTCGGGGCTTCCAGAAATGAATTCCGCAAGCATGAGATTATTCGAGGCATGGTGGTCAGCCAGGATGAACTGGCTGACATCAGTCAGTATCTCGCTTCGAATCAGTTAGAGAAACTCTTCTTTCCCGAAGAACCGGATCCAGATTTCCCGGATGACTGGGTAGTGCCTGAGCACTGGAATCAGGAATTACACGATAACGAAGTACTTTCTCATTATCTGAACCATATGGAGTACGACAAGATGATTGGAATCATAAGAGCTTTGAAAGAAATAGAGAAGAGTGGATATAAAGTACAGCTTCTCATACCGGAAGGTATGCGGGCTCTAATCATGGCAGTACTGAATCGTATTGCATTACAGAGCCGCGTAAGACTTTTTCTTTTAGCAGACGGCGAATGTACCTTGCAGGATCCGGATATCGTACTGGTTGAAAAACTGGAATACTTGGATGCCAGAAAATATCACAGAATGACACTGGAAGGTCTTGCAAGCTGGGGAAACAGCCTGGGAAAAAATACTGGTCTTAAAAAATGTGAAAAAGAAGAAAAACGTGAGCAGAAGATAAAGGCTCTGGTAGATTTGTGCCGTGCTTACGTGCTGGATGCCGGAGTCTCATCCTATGAGCTGCAGGGCAGAATCCAGGACCTTCATGAGACTTATGGAAGTGGAGTGTATGAAAGCTTTTTGAGAAAACTACGCAGTGCATTGTATCAGTTCGAAGCAGAGACGATGTGTCAGGAAAGCTTTATGGAGCTTTTGTATATGTGCTTTTACTGCCCATGTTCTGACGCAAAAAAGGTGACGGGAATGGAGATAAAGCTGGTCTATGATTATCCGGGAATGCTTCATTTTATCAGAAAAAAAGCTACGAACAAGCGCCAGCTGAAAAAGATGACAGCAGCGATGTTGAAGTTCCAGTTTGCTGCATGTCTGACAGAAATGGATGAGAAATTTCTTTATAACGAAACAATGAAGATGTTAAAAAAATAACAATATCGCAAAAATAGAAGAAAACTGCACGGACCAATCATGACAAGAACTTTATACTGGACTTATAAAAAATTATAAGTCCAGTAAGAAAAAGGAGGATTTTATTTATGAGAAGAATGTTAGTTGTAGACGCAGGAAGTACCAATTACACAAAAAGAGTTGTGTTTGAAGATGGAAGAATGGAGGCTGTTGAAAATGAATTAGGCGAAATGACAACACCGGCCAGTATTCTCATTGGAAAAGAAGACGGAAAAGAGTATATCTTTATCGGAAGAAATGCGAAAGACCAGTCTGTAATTACTCCTGAGAATTATTTTTGTTCCTGGAAGCGCGAAATGGGCAGTGAAAAGGTAATCCGCTCCATTGCCGGAAAGGATTACACACCGGTGACACTGACAGCGATTATGTTAAAACAAATGAAAAAAGAAGCAGAAGAATATTGTGGATGTGAACTGTCTGAAATCCTGATCACAATGCCGGTAGAGTATAGTGAAACTCAGAAGAAAGCCCTTGTAGATGCGGCAGTCATCGCCGGTTTTGAGAAGGACAAGGTGCATATCAGACTGGAAAGTGATGCAGCCGTCAGATCTGCAGATGCCCGTAACGATTTCCGCGGAACCATTGCCTGCCTAGACTGTGGTGGAACCACCTTAGATTGTACAGTTTGCGAAGTAGCGAATGATGAGATCCGTGCCCTGTTCACAAAGGGAGATTTAAACTTTGCCGGTAAGGAGTTTGACATCTGTATGGCAGGTCTGGTGAAGAAAATTATTACAAAGAAAATTGAAGAGTCACAAGTAGATGAACAAAAGAAAAAAGAACTTATGAAGGCATTGAATTCTTTAGATAAATTTTCCCAGCAGGATTTAATGTTAAAGTCTGAAAAAGCGAAAGAAGACCTCAGTAAGAAACAGAAAACATCCTTCTCCTTCTGTTTTGCAAAAGGCCCGGAAGGAACAGTTAACGTTCAGATTGAACAGAAGCAGTATGAAGAAGAATGTGAGAACGTGTTAATGCCACACTTCAGAACATTTTTGAGCGAACTGAAAAAAGCACTGGAAGAGAAGAATTTACAGGTCACAAGCTTAGTGCTGACCGGTGGCAGCTTTCATATTCCGATGTTGAAAAAGGCTGTGGAAGATGCGTTTCCTGAATCAGATATTAGACTCAAAAATCCAGAATTCAGTATCTGCGAAGGAGCAGCAATGATGGCAGCTGAGATTCTTGGAGCTGATAAAAAAGGAGAGGATGAACAGCATATCGGTGTATCCAAGACATTTATTCCGGTCTGCAACCGTTCTTATGGTATTGAGGCTTACACTCTTTGTAAAGACGAGAACGGAAAGAATATGGAAAAACTGATGATTTCAACGATGTTAGAGAGAAATAGTACCCTCCCGGCAGTCTTTGAAAGAGAGTACTACACCCGTGTAGACAACCAGAAAGCAGTAGCAATTAATGTGTATGAGTCTAATGTTCACGATGAGTTAGAGAAGGACGGTAATCTTGAGCTATCAAAAGGAACTATGATTGCGCAGGCAACACTTAATGTTCAGAAGGATTTGCCAAAGAACAGTCCGATTAAAGTGACAATGCACTTAGATGAAAACTACAATCTTCATGTAGAGGCTCAGGAAGAGACAGGACACACATCCGTTGAAACTACTGTAAAAGTAACCTCCGCTATGAGCGAAGAAGAGATTGAGAAGAAGAAACAGATTGTGGACGATATCTTAGATGAAAAAGCAAGTTAAATTAAGAGAAAATTGTTACGGTTAAGATAATATAAAATCAAGAACGCCTGCCTTCCAGACAGAAAACGGAGGGCAGGAAGCTCAGACGAAAGAAAGGGGTAAAAATGATTCCATATATTTACTTATTAGACAGAAATTCACGCATTATCAACGCATGGGAAATTTTCTTTGCAAAAGAAAACAAGGTGGAAATTGTAAAAGACGAGTTTACACATTTTATGGATACACATTGTGATGTGGATGGAGTTGTGAGTCCTGCAAACAGTTTCGGTCTTATGGATGGAGGTTACGACAAGGCTATTTCCACATATTTTGGAAGAAAAGAGTTGTACAAAGCTGTGCAGGAGAAACTGCAGAAAGAGTATCTTGGAGAGCAGCCGGTTGGAACATGTATGAAAGTGGATATTCCGGGCACTGATATTGTATTGCTCCATTCACCAAGTATGCGCGAGCCACAGATCATCTTAGATCCAACCGTGATTTATCATTGTATGCGTTCCACACTGATTACAGCAATCGAACATAACACAAAAACTCTGGTTGTGCCAGCCTTTGGAGGCTGCACCGGAGCTGTCCCTGCAGAACTGTTGGCAGACATGATGTATCAGGCATACAAAGACGCGGTTTACAGAGAGGCGCACAAGTATACAAACACTTGGAAAAATATCCGCACAAAACTGAGTCGGGATGTTAATCATCTGGATAGTTAATTATGAAGAGTAGAATAAAAGAGGAAAAGACTTATGGAAGAAGAATCAAGAGTGTTACATACAGTCTGTGCACTGTGGAATTATTTTCTGATGTTATCCACAGTGCCAGCAATTTATTTTATCTTAATGTGTGCGAAAGAAGGTGTATACGATGCATGGTATTTTCAGAGCATGTCCAGAACCGGCTGTCTGATCTTTTATGCAGTTGCAGTAATTGTACTGATTTTCCTATGTTATCTTTCGGAGGAGTGCGCAAGACATATCTATGGAGGAGAGACAGGCAGTGATATGCCGGCAGAACTTTGGAAACGTGCACAGATTTATGCTTCTAACATCGAAATGACCCTGGTTCTTTCAGCTTTATCAGTTATGGCGGCGAAGAAAGGATATGTTACTCTGGAAATGGGGAGTGTCTCAGCAATGTTATTTCTCATGGCTGCTGCGCTTCAGATCATTCCTTATTTAGACGCCTTTGGAATGTGCCTGCTGTCGGAACTTCTGGCAGAGAAAGATTCTTTTGAGTTATTTACATGGATGGTAACGGTTTTGAATGAAAAAGACAAACGAAAACAACTGTTAGCAAAAGGAATCCATGGTTATATGGAAGTCATTGCAGCATATATGATTGGTATTTTTATGAGTCCGTTGTTGCTTGAAATAATGATTCTCGCAGCTAAGATTTTAGGATGGATCGTGTGTAAAATCTGGGTTTAAAGGAGGAAGAAAAGTTATGTGGTGGCTGGTAATTTTGGCAATCGGATTATTTATGGTGGTTTCCGTTCTGCCCTGTTGTAAAGGAAAAGAAATTTTATGGATCTTTGTCGGTTGGGGTATTTGCGCTGTGCCAGTGAACATTCATTTGCTTTACGACCATCTGGATTATATCGGATGCTTTGTGGATGAATGGGATGCTATTTTTCTGCCCCTTCTGATGATTATTTTTGTAGTCATGGAAGTTGCGGAAGAGATGATCGTACTTGCAATTGGCAGAATGGTGTGGCCAGAACAGGATGAAATGTTTTTAAACTTTGTGGAAGAGGAAAAGGAAGAAGCAAATTCAGAGCCGGAACCAGGATTGAAAAGTTATTATCTGGGGCGTTATTTGATTTCAGATGGCATGGATCCTGTTCAGACTAAAGTAGAAGCACCCATTGAGTGGATTCCATTGACTACAAAGGGTGACCAGACATTACTTTTGGCAAAACAGTGCCTGGCCTGGGAGTTTTATGGTACCACAGATTTCCCCTCATATCTTGAGAATAACGTCATAGATAAATTGTATGGAAATTGCCTTTCTGAAGAAGAGAAGCAGGCAGTTATAGAGCAGCCGGCAGGCAACTGGTTTCTGCTATCTGAGGAAGAGGCAGAAAGATATCTGACGACAGAAGAATTAAGAAGAGCAGATATAGCTTTCAGCGACTGTGAAGACGATGTAATAAAGATTCGTTACACGAATTCTGCATATTGGCTTCACAATGAAAAAGAAGATAATAGCTATGCGTGGGACCTTGGTTGGATTTCTGCCATTGATGAAGTAGGAGAAAAACAGCTCCTAGAACGAGAAGACGAGGAAGTGGGAATTCGTCCGGCTATGTATGTAAATACAAAAAAGGCAAGAGAGATAAGCGCAAAGAATCGCTGTGATAAAAGTCAGTGCAAAATGCCGGAGGTGTTTTAAGATGGATCATTTATTTACAAAAGATGTCGATCAGGCAATGGAAGCGCTGCGAGAGCTGGAGCCGGAGATGCGGGAGCAGTACTACAAGCACACCAGCTATGATGAGCAGGAAATGGAAGAGCTGTCTGGCCACGCATATGATTACATCCGTCCCGTATTTAATTATATGAAACATACATACAAAGAAGAAAAACAGACGGTATGTGAACTGATGGTGAACTTATATAAAACATTAGTAACCGGCGAGTTTGCCTGGTATGAGTCGATAGGGAAACTGAATCATGTGAATCAGGTGTTTGACGATATTCTTTCAATCGAGGGCTATGAAAAAATGAGTTACACAGCAAATTTACTTTATTACTATTACCAGGCCCGTGAAAAAAGATCAGATTCATCGACTGATCAGTATGCCACGCAATGTGTTTTCCGAAATTTCTTACGAATGCCAAAGTATCGTACGGATAAAAGAGATGACAGACGTAAGGGAGATACTGGAGAAAAGCAGAAGAAAAAGCAGAAAACGAATTTGAAGATGAAGCTGGATGAAGCCAGTTTTATGAATAATCTCAAAGAGCACATGGACAAGTATGTCGTGGGGCAGGAAAGATTAAAGAAAAAGTTGTGTGTGCTCTTATATAACTGGAAATATCAGCAAGTAAGAAGTAATCTGTTGATGGTAGGTCCAAGTGGATCTGGAAAAAATCATATCATAGAGACAATCAAAAGCTTTCCTGGCCTTGATATGACATTGACTACTTTTGACTGCTCGCAGTTAACGGCATCTGGATTTGCAGGCGCCAGTACCACAGATGTGTTTAGAAAATTCAAAACAGAGTATGGCAACCAGCATCCTGCTATGGAAAGGGGAATTATTTATCTGGATGAAGTAGATAAAATTATCAACACAAATTACGATTCTCATGATGACAATGTGAATGCAGTAGTTCAACAACAGCTGCTTTCGGCAGTGGCCGGGACGGAGACATTCTCTGGAATTGATACAAAAAATATCCTGTTTATTTTCGGCGGTGCATTCCCAAGAATTCAAGATTTGGAAAAATATGAAAGGAAACCAGTGGGATTTACAGATGCATCACAGATAACAGATTTAAAGAAGGGGCTTCGTGAAAAACTCCTCGCAATTGGCGGGGAACATGAGTTTGTTGGGAGAATACAGAACATTGAACAAATGAATTCGCTTACAAGATCAGAGTTAAAAGAGATTCTGTTGCGCCCGGAAACCGGAGAATTAAAAAGGATGCAGCAGTTATATAAGAAATCTGGTTTTATACTGGAGGTGAAAGCGGAGGTCATAGAAGCAGTTCTGGATATGGCAGAGCATGACCCGGCAGGTGCAAGAAGTGTCAAAAATATTTTAAATCAGTTGGTGGATGCCAGTTATTTCTTTGATATGAAAGTGCATGGATACAACAAAATCATTGTTCACAAAGGAATGCTCTATGGAGAGCCTCCATATTTTCAGAAGACAAATGTGAAAGAGGAGAGCGAAAGATGTATGAAGTAACATGGGAAGAACTGGTAGAAGAATTTCAGAAAATACCGGAGGAAATGCTCTTGGAGGAGGTGGAATGTGAAGCAAGAAAGTTTAGTCCCGATGTATTCCCTGAGGCGACAGAACTGATACTCCGGCTTCGACGGATTGAGTTGAAACTGAAGGACAAAAAGGCTTTTCCATATAAAAATATTCTTGAGAAAAACTCAAAAATTATAGTGGAATCTCCGCAATATCCAGGAGCTATCCCGATTGTATACGTCTGCCTGTCGAAGAAACGAGGAGGACTAAGTGGACAGGCAGAGCTGCTTCTTGGAATCCTGTGTTCAAAAATCTATGTCCGCGATAAAGAACTCTACGAAAATAAAGAGAAGCTGATGGTGCTATTACTGTTTTACATGGAGTATCCACTCCGGGCAGAGCGGCTTGGCAAAGAAAGTCTGATCAGCAAACTGCTTCAGATTATTACTGAAAAAAATACGGATGGATAAGTGAACATTTACTATGCATCTGTACGTCGGTGATTTATACTGAGAAGTAAGAGAAAACGAAAAAAGAAAGGAATATCTGATATGAATTTACTGCAGAAATATTTATCAGATCCAGACAATTATATTATTGAATCTGCCGGAGGCTTCGGAAAGAGCACCCAGCTAAAGCACTTGTGCACAGGAATAAGGGCAGAATCAGGCAGCAGAGACTTTGACGGCAAGAAACATTTGGCAGTCTATATTCCGATGAATGAGTTGAATTATATGGCCGGAACGCCTGGAATCGTATTTGAATATCTGAAGCGCTTCTTTTCTCATCAGGTCACAAAAGAAGCTATTGAAGAAATGATCCGCAGTACGCAGGATAGCACAGAGTATCTCTTTGTCTTAGATGGAATGAATGAAGTAAATAATTATGAAATCGGCGGGCAGACAATTATGGATTTCATCTGCGAGGATGTCCAATGTCTGCTGTCCTGCAAAAATGTTCACATCGTACTATCGACAAGAAGAAATGAGAGTATTCCGGAAGACCTGCGAGAGAAGTTCAAAGTGTTAAGATTTCAGCAGATTACAAATGAACGCATTCGGGCGTATCTTCATTTGAAAGAAACGGATATGTTGCCAGGGCACTTGAGAAATCTTCTCGTGAATCCAATGTTCTTGAAAATGTTTGGAAGATTATACTCAAGACGACCGGAGCTGGCGATTCATATTACAAATAAATACGAACTTTTGGAACTCTACTATAAAGAAGAAATTGCCTTACACAAAGATAAGCAGGAAGATCATGCATTGGCTGTCAGAAAGTATGTGTTAGATTGTGTGATTCCATATATTGCTTTTCATGTAGAGCTTGGTCTTCTGAAAAAACAGTACGAAGAAGAGAAAGATTTACAGACGTTGATACAGGAGGCTTTTGAACAATATCCACCTGCAGAAGAAATCAGCTTTGAGGCAGTTTACAAGATGGTGACAAATATCGGACTGGTAAGTGAAAAACTGCAGTTCAGACATGAAATACTAAGAGACTATTTTGCTGTAAAAGGACTGAAAATGATCGGAGACGCAGGTGAGAGCGAGCAGGTGGAAGCATTTATGGAGAATCTTAATAAATGGCTTGAGTACCGTAAGACGATGAAGGAGAAAAATTTACACCGCCGCACCCGGTTCCTTGATGTGGCAGACTTTTTATTTTCAAGCGAAAAGAACCGGTTAGCCCAGACATTTTTAAGATACGGCATTAGACCAGAAGAAAAGAGAATGGACATCGCGCAGAGTTTTTATCAGGAATTATCTGGTGTGTATGATGATCTCTCACAAGGCAAAGAAGCAGCAGAAATTGGCTGGATTGCCATTGATTATCTTGAGCAGATTCCAGAGACCTATCATAGCATTTATGAACGGGCAGAGAAGATGAATTTTCTCTTTTACTCTGTGAAGTGGGCTGTGACGCTAGAGGATGATGATACTAATATGCGATGCCTGGATTATATTATGCGGGCAAAGATGAAACTTGAGGATATTCCGCTGGAAGGCCGTGACGCGAAAATACATGATTTATATGGCAGAGTCCTCAGCAACATAGGCGCGTATTATTACAAAATGGGTTCCGAAGAACGAAACAGAAACAAGCAGGAATCATACAAAGCATTTGCAAAGGCCGAGAGCTGGCACTTACAGGCGATGGAGTATAAAAAGCAGTACTGCACAGTTTCAGCAGTGGTTCGTTCATACGAGACGTTAATGCAGGATGCTTATTGGCAGGGTGATCCATTAAAAGGTTATGAATATTTTAAATCCGGCTGGCGTGAGATGCATCCGGACCTTACAGTGGAAGATTGTCTGTTATTTGAAGACTATAGATTTCCTGAGGAATGTATCGAGCGTGCTTTGGGCTGCGAACAACAGATTTTAACGCAGAACGCTGACTATCCGAAGGCGCTGAAAGAAGAAATTACAGAGCAAATTTCTGCGCAGGTAGAATACGTGTTTAATGCAGCGACCGGACATGCCCGCATTAATATGAAGTTGATTCAAAGCCTGTATCAAAAGCTGCAGATTTTTGCAGACTGTGAATGGATCAAGAAACAGAAGAAGGTTTTTGGAGTCGTGGAAGAGTACCAAAAGAAATGTAAGAGTCTGCTGTAATGAAAGTGAGGAAAGTACGATGGATTATAGATTTGTAAAGACATTTGCAGAAAAAATTGCTGATGAGGCAGATGTAGATAAGCTTATTAAAGAATATAAGAAAAAGACGGATAAATCAAAAAAAACGACTGCCGATAAGGTGAAATCCAGTAAAGAAATTGCAGAGGATATGATCGCAGAAGACAAGAAAGAGTTAAAACGTTACCATAAATATTATTATAACATGATGATTAAAGCACTGGATATTACGAAGCAGCCAAGAACTTTGGAGAAAATAAAAGAAAGGGTCTCAGACGAAATCATGAAGGAGCCAAGTGTGGACTGGTGCGTATTTCTGACGTTCTGGCTGAAAGAATGTAAGATACCGCTGGAAGCCAGATGCAGAGGTGACTATCAGAATCTTCTCAATTATTTGCTGGGGGCAGCAGACTTTGAAAAGCTGACAAATAACAGTAGAGAAAATGCGGTACTTCATTTTGCTCTTTCATCAGACTGTAGTTGGAAACAATATATCAGTCTGATGGCACAGTTGAAAAAAGAGCAGAAAAAAGACGAAAACCTAAATGAAGCAGAAATAGAGGAATATCACGATATTTACTTAAATATGCGGGGAAAACGAGGAACAAAAGGACTTGCCTATCCCAAGTTTCTGGAGTTCATTGCCAGAGGATTGAAAGAAGATGAGAAAAAAACGAAAGAAACCTATCGAGAATTTGATGAGACATTAGACAATAAAATCAGAGAGTACAAAATAAAGAACAATGAAGAAGAAAAAGAACTATCTTATCTGGAAATCTTTCCAAAAGACTTCACAAAGAGAATTGATCATGCCAGATGGAGAAGGGCATGGTACTTGTCGAGAATGCTCTCGATGCTGATTGAAAAAAATATTCAGGATGTTGTATTGGAGAATATTCGCAAAGCATACAGACGTAGTTATTTCAATTTAGAAGAAAAATATGGATATGATATTAGAAAAATAAATGATGATTTATGGCTGAAAATCGATAGTAAAGAAGTGGAAAATCTTTTAAAAAAACGTGTTCATATCCCAAAACCAGACGGAGAAGTATCAGGTGAAAAACTAACATGCGAACAATTATTTGAAAGACAATGGGAAATCCGAAAGAAAAATATATATGAATATATAAAAGAAAATGCCGTTATTTCTATAGACAAAATCAGTAAAAAATATTCGGAAGTATTGGGAGGACAGTGTTTTATTCACAGAAAATATCTTATGAAAGATTACAGTAAAAATGATAACTGGAATCTTATCTTAGTCTCTTATGCGAATGAAAGAAAATACGACTTCCAGAGAAAGCAGATTAAGAAGATTCAGAGAGCCATTTTTAGAGATTCTGAGAAAGCAGATCAATTTTTAAAAAAAGATGACGCTAAAGAAAGATTACGGAGAACAGGAAAAACATTTGACGCATTGTTGGCAGGAGAGAATGAGACGTCCAGGGAAATGCTGTTATTGACCGCATTGGTTTGTAAGTATTACGGATGTAAAGAAATAGATCAGGAATATATATATAATATGTTGATTAATTGCAGATTTGACGCAGACCTGGATATGCAGAAGAATACTCCTTTTATTAAGTATTATAATAAGGCTTTTGATGATATTGAAGAATTAAAGCCATATTCCCTGGAATTTAAAAGGAAAATGTTCTATCAGCATTATTGCTCTGTCTTTAATAATATTATTAAAGGAAGAGAGGTGGAATCAACATGCGATTAGGATTGATTAAAGAAGATGCAGTTCTGGATCAGAATGAAGCTTTTATTTTATGTGACAGTAATGGCACCGAACAGATCCGATTGATCTCTATTATAGATAATGGTGGATCGGCTTTGGCATACAAAGCTATTAGAAATAAGAACGGGAGCAGTTCAGTCTGCATTGTGAAGGAGTATTATCCGGCACAGAAAGAAGATATTTACAAGCGAAATAAAGTTGGCGAACCGATTTTTATTTCAAAAAACAAAGAAAAAGAACTGAAAATACAACAGGAGAATATTGAAAGAGAACTATCTGCGAATCAGGCAGTATACTTTAGTGTGAACTATGATGAAAGCAACAGTCCGTATGTATATCATTCAGAATTATTCACGCACTTTGGAGACAGCAGTTATATTGTGATGGACACCAACGAAGGAAACACTCTTTACACAGTGATGAGAAAAACGTTTACACCAGAAAAATGTTTACGTTATATTTATCAACTTTTGATTGCAACGGTGTACAAAGGGAACATAATAAAAAACTTAATAATGGACTGCCAATCTTACACAAAGTACCGCCCAAACGAGACTACGGGCGGTATTTTTGTATCATGGCGGAGAAAGGAGGAACTTCCCACGGGGGCTTGACTGAAAAGTTGAGCCTCTTTTTTCATGCCAAAAAACAGGAGGTAAATGCTTATGGCAGATGATAAAACCACAAAAACGCCGGAACAGCCGGTAACGGATAGCGGGCCGGGCAAGGAAACGCCTCCCGCTCCCCCAAAAGAGTCGGAGAAGGTTTCCGTTTCTCCGGAGCCGGAAAAAAAGACGGAACCGGAGGTAAAGAACCCGCAGGTTTCCGTCTATAACTTCGCTGAAATTATGAAGGAAAAGAAGGTCGAGGAACGGGCGGCAGCTCCCAGCGGGGAAAAGTCTGCCCCGGCAAAAGCGGAGAAACCGGAAAAGCAGCCGGAGGCTCCGAAAAAAGCGGAGGAAAAACCAAAAGAGCCGGAACAGCCGAAGCGCCGGGGCCGTCCCCCGAAAGCAGATAAGGACAAGGCCGCAACCCCGAAGCCCAAAGCTCCCGCACAGAAACCGGAAAATGCGGTCAAAAAGGAACCGGAGAAAAAAACGGCGCCAACGGTACAGGCCGCTCCCGCTCCGAAGGAACCCGAAAAACCGAAGGATGCACCACGCCGGGGCAAGGAACAGATCGTCTATATCAAGCTGAACGAGCTTCACGCCTTCAAGAACCATCCCTTTGAGGTTCGGGATGATGAAGAAATGCGGGCTATGGTGTCCAGCGTCAAGGACAAGGGCGTGACCCAGCCCGCTATCGTCCGTCCCCGTGAGGATGGCGGCTATGAGATCGTGTCCGGCCACCGCCGCCAGAAGGCCAGCGAGCTTGCCGGATATGCGGATATGCCCTGTATTGTTCGCAATCTGACGGACGATGAAGCCATCACGCAGATGGTCGAGGACAATCTCAACCAGCGTGAAGAAATCCTCCCCAGTGAGCGGGCCAAAGCCTTGAAAATGCAGCTTGAGGCCATCAAGCACCAGGGCTCCCGCACTTCGGGCCAGATTGACCCGAAGGACGCAGGAAAACGCTCCAACGAAATTGTAGCCGAGCGCAATAAGATGGCGGTCAAGCAGGTGCAGCGGTATATCCGGCTCAATGAGCTGGTTCCCGACCTGATGAAGCTGATGGATGAAAAAAAGCTGGGCTTTACTACGGCGGTGGAGCTTTCCTATATCGGCAAGAAGAACCAGAACTATATCGCCGTCGCCATTGACAGCCAGCAGTCCTCGCCTTCACAGGCGCAGGCAAAGCGTATGCGTGAGTTGGACGAAAAGAAGCTGCTCAACGGGGATGTGATCGACGGCATTATGATGGAGGACAAAAAGGAGGTAGACAAAGTGATTTTGACAGGTGCGGAACTGAGCAAGTATTTCGGCAAGGAAACTACGCCGAGGGAAATGAAGGACCAGATCATCAAGCTGCTGGACGACTGGAAGGGTCAGCAGAAGGAACATGAAAAGCCGGAGAAGAAAACCGAACAGGAAAAGTAAGCCCAAACTTCGGGTCAGCATGGCCCGAGGATTGCGGGGCTCTGCCCCGCGCCCCGAAGCTCTGGAGATATAAATTATTCCCCGTCGCCAGTTATTCCGTAGCATAGCCGGGAAAATCAGTCAAGGGCAGCGCCGCCGCAGGCGGTGCCAGAGGCACCCTTGACGGATTTCTCCCGGTTATGCTTTTTCTCGGTCAAGCGACGGGGATATAAATTCTCCAGAGCCGTTCCCCTTCCCGGGGGAAGGGGCGGAGGGGTTGGGCGAACTCTTGCTTTTCCCTAAACCAAAACAGAAATGGAGGCTCAACCAATGAAACGACCTTTAGCATACCTGACCGCCGCATGGAGCGGCGAGCCGGATGTTGATATGGAGCTGGCGGCCCACTACTGCCGTCTTGCTTATGAGGCGGGCTTTTCCCCAATCTGCCCGCTCTTGTATCTGCCGCTGTTTTTGAATGACAGCGTTCCCGAGGAACACAAGGCCGGGATTGATATGCGCCGGGATATGCTGCGGCGCTCCCACACCCTGATCGTCTGCGGCAGCGCTGTGGACGAGGATGTGAAAAACGATATTGCCGTAGCCAAGCGGCTGAACATCACGGCCACTACCCTTGACGGTATCCTGACAGTCAACCAGCAGGGCCGCCACGATGTTTGAAGCCTATGTGACCAATCTGGGGCTCTACCCGGAGCGAGGGGCCGGGGCTGGGGAATATCTAAAATTTCCTACGACTGTTGAGGAAGTGCAGGCCCTCTTTTCCCGGATTGGTATAGACGGAAAACAGTATGAAGAGTATTTCATTACCGACTATGACAGCGATATTCTGGGGCTGACTGACCATCTCGGGGAATATGAAAGCCTTGACGAGCTCAATTACTTAGCACATCTTCTGGAAGAAATGACCCCGGCCGAGCTGGAAAAGCTGGAGGCGGTCATGGATGCTGGGGAGTACACAAGCAGCGTCAAGGACTTAATCAACCTGACACAGAACCTTGACTGCTTTGATTTTTACTCCGATGTCAACAGCGAAGAAGAACTGGGCCGTATGTATATTCAGGATTTTGAGGCTATGCAGGTGCCTGAACACCTGATTGACTACATTGACTATGAAGCATACGGGCGAGATATTCGTATCAATGACGGCGGCCACTTCGCTCCTGGTGGCTATGTGGCGGATAATCGGAGTAACTTTGTGGAGCACTATACCGGGCTGGACGATATTCCAGACGAGTACCGTATTTCCAAAGTCCACGCCCGGGACGAAAAGGAGGAAACCCATTCTATTCTGGCGGCAATCAAACAGTTTAAGGAGGCCCCACCTACTCCTTACAAGGAGAAGGCGGGGCCTTTCCATGAGGAACGGTAGACCTCGGGCCAACTTGGCCCGAGGCTCTCCCTTCCGG
>OLSI01000494.1_pt1 | contig 32869 bp, 24 predicted proteins | sample 1672661 | NCBI WGS metagenome assembly OLSI01 (sample SAMEA3136711, study PRJEB25190) | human gut metagenome | biome: human gut; feature: human-associated habitat; material: faeces | place: Austria | collected 2013 | reverse complement strand
TTAGCATTGGCAAAACTGCCTGTTTTGGGTTAGAATAGATTATGTTATTAATTTTTTTCACAAGTTAATTATAACAGAAAGAAAGACCTTGAGTTCATTATAAACTCTTGGCCTTTCTTTTCTTTCGGGACTATTCTTTTTTCACAGCCCTTTTTTTTCTGCAAAAACATGAAGATATTTGTTCCTGTTATAATAAAAAATCTTTGTTGTAAAGATTGGAGTCGCAAGTTAATATATGATACATATGGCGGAATGAAGAGATCTATTTTCTGTAAAAAAGTATAATGAGAATATGAGTATCCGTAAAACGAAAGGAGATAGAAGATGAAGATAAAATCAGTTGCAGTTTTAGGTGCAGGGGCGGTAGGCTCCTATGTGATCTGGGGACTTTCACAGAAACCGGAAGTCCGGCTTGGCGTGATTGCCGAGGGAGAAAGAGCGGATCGTCTAAGGAAAAATGGATGTGCGATTAATGGCAGGATTTACCATCCGGAGGTGTGGTCAACAGAAGAAGCACATAATGTGGATCTGCTGGTGGTTGCTTTGAAATACGGTTCACTGGAAGGCACATTGAAGAGTATACAAAAAACAACGGGTGGACATACAGTGGTCATGAGCCTGATGAATGGAGTCGACAGTGAAGAAATAATCGGAAGAACAGTGGGCACGGAGCATGTCTTACCGGCACTGATCAAAGTGGCTTCACACAAAGAGGATGATGGTTATCATTTTGATCCGCCGACCACACTGGGAATTATTTTTGGAGAGCCATCTGCACCGTTTGACAGTGAGCGTGTGAGAGCGGTGGAAGCGTTGTTTACAGATACTGGGATTCATTTCCGGTCGACCGAGTACATTCAGGAGGAGATATGGTGTAAAATTCGCCTGAATGTATGCAGCAATCTGCCGCAGGCAATTCTGGGGGCAAGCGTTGGATGTTACCGCGACAGTGTCCACATGAAAGCAATCAGTGATGGATTAAAGAGAGAACTGGAAATGGTAGCGAAGGCAAAAGGAATCGATATGAGTAAAACAGGAAGTTCATCCGGACGCGGAAGCGCAGTTTCTCCGACAGCCAGATATTCTACCTTACAGGATCTGGATGCCGGACGTCATACGGAAATCGATATGTTCTCCGGTGTGCTTGTGCGGATGGGAAAGGAGCTTGGAATCCCTATGCCGTACAATGAATATACTTATCATATGATCAAAGCGCTGGAAGAGAAAAATGATGGTAAATTCAATTATACCGGGAATCAAAAACCAATCATCGAAATAACTGTAAATGAGAATGCTGTGATACACTTTGAACTCTGGCCGGAAATCGCACCGATTGCCTGCGGAAGTGTTATGCAGCTCGCAGAGAAGAAAATATTTGACGGAAGAGCCATTGAACGTCTGGAACCGGGATTTGTTCTCCAGCCACTGTTTTTTGATGGTGTTGATCCACAGATCGATATCATGGTCGAACCGGAATTTAAAACCAATCCTGAAAATGCCAAAATCGTTTTTGAACGGGGGATTGTTGCCATGGCAGGAGATCCAGAGAACAGTTCCGGCAGCCAGTACTATATCACCCTTGCTGCTTCTGAGAGATTGAATGGTAATTTCACTGTAATCGGAAAAGTGATCGATGGCTGGGATGAGATTGAACGACTGGAACATGTAGAAGTAGAAGAAGCCATTGAACCGCAGTCAGGATTTGTCTATCACAGACCGGTAAAAACCGAGATGATCACGAAAGTCAGATGCATAAAATAAAAAATAAATCCTTCAACAACGGAGATGTGTTATACTATAACCAGCATGTATTGAAAAATACAACATAATCCAAGGAGGAAACCAAAATGGGGAAAAAACGGATTCGGGACTTTGGGATTGTACCCGGAAGAGTAAAAACAGGAGAAAGGAATGCGATTACGGACGTGCCAGGTGTACGGGTAGGGCATTGTACGGTGAAGACAGAAGAAAATCATACCGGTGTAACCGTGATCGTTCCTGGACCGGACAATGCATTTGCCAAGCACTATACGGCAGCTGCATACATTCATAATGGATTTGGAAAAAGTGCTGGCGTGGTGCAGGTAGAGGAACTGGGGACCCTCGAGACACCCATTGCTCTTACCAATACCTTAAATGTCGGAAAGGTTTTGGATGCAATGGTTGATGTCGTGATCGAACAGAGCCGTAAGGACGGAATTGAGCCACAGAGTATCAATCCGGTTGTTGGCGAGTGCAATGACTGCCGGATCAATCATATCCAGAAACGGGCGATTGGCGAAAAGGAAGTGCGTGAGGCTTTTGCGGCAGCATCAGAAGAATTCGAAGAAGGTGATGTAGGTGCCGGTGCCGGTACGACCTGCTATGGCATGAAGGGGGGAATCGGTTCTGCATCCCGCGTGATCACGATTGGTGAAAAAAAATACACCATTGGTGTTCTGGTTCAGTCAAACTTTGGTGCAACGGAAGATTTTGTACTGAACGGAGAAGCTGTTGGTCCGAAGATTCTGGAATGGAAGCAGGAAAAGAGTGATATGGCTGCATCTGAAGAAGATAAAGGTTCTATTATGAGTATTCTGGCTACAGACCTTCCATTGACAAGTCGTCAGCTCAAACGGATTCTGAAAAGAACCGGTGTTGGTATCGCACGAACCGGCGGTTACACAGGCCATGGCAGCGGGGAGGTTATGATCGGATTTACGACTGCAAACAGAATCCCATCCGGTTATGAGGAGGAACTTGTGCAAATATCAGCAATTCCGGAAAATATAATCGACCGTGCTTTCCTTGCTGCGGCAGAAGCAGAGCAGGAGGCAATCTTGAATTCCATGACCGCCGCAGAGCAGACACGTGGAATTGCAGGTGAACTGTATTACAGTCTTGCAGAATACCTTGAGGATAGAGAAAGCTAAAGACTGTACAAAAGAATAAGTGTAATATGTGAACTACTCGGTAATTGAATTACCGAGCTTCCGCCAAAAAACTCCTCGCGGAATTTCATGGTTTCTTTTGATTCCTACATACGCGGGTGACATATTATGGGATGACTGCGACCATCCAACCCCGTAGTGATGAAGGCTAACCCCGGCGTCCCTACCGGTTTTTCTATCAATGTTCTATTTTATGCAGATAACAGGATCCGCAATCCTTCCAGATCAATGTTGATAGCTGCCTGCTCATCCCAATCGATGAGATTTCCACAGACAGGGCAAACATAAGTCCGGTCAGAAAGCTGCAGTTCTTTGTGGACATACCCACACTCACTGCAGGTTTTGCTGGATGGGAACCATTTATCGATCTTGATGATGTAACACCCGTTCCGTTTCCCTTTATACAGGAGCATGGTCACGAACATTCCCCATCCATTATCACTATAGGACTTCCCAAGATTGAGTGTCTGTTTCAAAGCGGACATATCCAGGTCCTCAATACTGATCAGGTCGTATTCCCTGGCCAGCTGTTCGGAAAGTTTATGCAGGCGGTCCTTACGCTGATGCTTGATTTTCGCATGCAGCCTTGCGACCACCTGACGTTGCTTCTCGTAGTTCTTGGAGTCTTTCTGTCTATGGGAAAGCTTCCGCTGTTCCCGCGCCAGCTTCTCCTGAAGTTTCTTGTACGGTTTCTCAAAGTCCGCCAGTTCTCCATTGGAATCCACATACAGATGCGGGGCAGACATATCCAGACCGATGTGCTTCTTTCTGTTTCCTTATTTATTATTTTACCAAATATCTGATACCCCATATATTTGCAGAAGAAAAAGAGACTCCTGTCCGGAATCTCTCTTATTTATGCATACTTCTTATCTATAATTTCCTCCACAAGCTTATACAGATCCTTATGATTAAGATATGGCAATCGCGGTTCCCCGTTCTGATTGTATAATGTGGCCGAATAGTCCTCGCTTTCTTCCTCATATACAACCTCAAAAGTGATATTATCCGCATCTATAAATGCAGCAGGATCTCCAAATACATTCTTACTTCCCTCCAAAAACTGTAGCTCTATTTCCAAACAATATTTTTCTACATTAGAATCATGTAAATCGTTTTCCAAAACTGCATTCAATTCCGTTATTCGCAATTCTCTTTCCTGTGATTCTGTGTATTCCAGTCTCATAAATATTATCCTCCAATTGTTCCTTCTTTTTTACAAATTGGTTTTCTTTCTGTGTACCAGTTTTCTGTTTCTTTATTTATTATTTTACCAAACATCTGATACTTCATATTTTTGCAGAAGAAAAAGAGATCCCTCTAAGGAATCTCTTCTTATGATCCGCGCACTGTGACGCCATTAAATGACGATTAGCTTATGATGAATATGTAACTTGTTCACACAATTTCATACCATCAAGACTATGTGCATCCAACCCATATATTGTCTGAACATCACTTGGCAGATTAGACCAAAAATTCATATTGTAGCCTGTCTTTTCATACACACCAAGATTTCGTTCTAATTTGATACATTCTGTTTTTGCTAATTGAAAAATTTGGTCCTTAAATTGTTCGTCCTTTTCGGTCCAATCTTCTGCCGAATGAAAATACCGGTCCGGGTGTGCCAATACCGAAAACAATCCTGTTCTCATTCCTTCAACAACTGCTCGAAGAATTACATCGTGAATTTTGCTCTTATCTACATTTCTTTCAAATGTATAGCAACCATTTTCCATCTTTGCATGATGCTGGCCGAGAATCATAATATCAACTTTCTTACGAACCTCCCTATAATAAGACAGATATTCAGGAATGTATTCTACCTCAAATCCAGAGTATACTTCTATCTGCTTTTTATATTTTTCCTTAAGTTGATCAATCACATATATGTACTCATCTAATTCATTTATCTTCATACGTCCGGTAAAAGGATCTCCGGGGAATGGGATATGATCCGTAAAGGCAATCATACGCATACCATTTTTTATAGCATACTTGATATAATCTTCTTCTGTATCCGATGACGCATGTCCGCATCTTGCAGTATGAACATGAAATGCATAATCTAATTTCTTATCTCTCATATTTATCCAGCTCCTGCTGTAACAGCGATATTTTTGCACGAATATATTCCTGTTTATGTTGTTCAAAATGCTGATTCCACTCGCCTAATTTCAGCTTATCAGATAATATTTGCCACGGTTCTACTGTATCGTTTGTATCATACAAAGCTTTCCCATCACGATCAATTATTTTTATCGAATCGAAACAATTCTCTTCTTTAATATACTGGATATTATTTGCAATACTCTGGACAGTCTCATTATATTTGTCGATAGGCACAAGGCGAGGAGTTTCACCCTTTGTCCTCATTAAATTTGCCCGTTCAATCGTCGATTTCCAAGCTTCTTCTGCTGAACAGGCAATTACTACGAGATTACTTTCATACTGTCTGTCCTTTAACAAATTGCATGTTTTGATGGGAATTTCTGCAGTTCTTAAAGTCCCTTCGATAATTAAGTTATACCCCTCGCGACTCAATTCACTTATAAGTCTGTTCGATACTTTATTTACAAAATACTGTGTTCTTGCGACATACTCATCGATATCTGTATGGCTGAAATAATCCAATTTCGGATGGAATTTCCGATAATCATCTCCATTTATCGAAATATAGTTTTTCAAATTTGAATTCAAATAAAAAGAAGATTTACCTGAACCAGGTTGTCCGCCTAAGACAAATACGGTTTTTCTGTGTTCTTCTGGATATTTCCCGGCGGTAATAATATTCTTAATTTCTTGATATTTTGTATCAAATTCTCGTTCTGTAAAATCTTTTTCCATTACCCAAAAATCTCCTTATACGCCAACTGGCTTTTCGCCTTTACAACCAGTTCTTCTGTTGCCTCAAATTCCTTTTCCGTATAAATATATCTGCATCTATTGTATCTCGCAACCAGTTCTCTGTATGTTTCCCCAAATTCTGTATTATCCTTACTTAAATCGATCTGATTACGCTCGGCATATGTTAAATATTTGCTTAATAATGTAAGCAAGCCTTCTTTACAAACATCATTCCGGATATCTATATCCATGCTGCCAACTCCTTCCATTTTCTAAAAATTACACCTTGTATGTATTTATTTTACCAGATTTTTATACATAGCTCAATTTCTCCAAGCAAAAAGAGACTCCCAAATAGGAATCCCTTCTCATACTCTGCATACTGCGTTGTTTACATAGGCTGATTTTCCAAACATTCAATGTCCTGAATAAATCCGGCAATGTAACTATCAACATTTCTTCTAATTATATCTTCCCATACCGATTCTGGACAATCCTTTGTCGGAATTCCAATCATGTAGCTTTTAAAGCCATAATTTTCGCGGCATAATACAAAATCAACATAATCTTTTTCGGGATTTTTTGTTACTTCAACATAAAACCCTCCATATACATGATGCCTCCCCGAACGGCCAAAGTCGGACGGGGCTTCCCAACCTTTAAGATCAGGAATTCCATTGCCTGTGGATACAGCCCGGGCTCAGCTCCCTTCCCCCGCAAGGGAAAAGCCCGCATCCGGGTCAGCCACAGGCAGGTGCGGGTGCATCGCCACCACGGACAGGATCTTTTGCCTTTTCCGTGACACCAGATCCTTTCGGATACTGGATTTTATTAACGGGTTCCATTTATGCTCAGGCTGCCATTGGCAGACCGTTGCAAACCAGTTCACGTAACGTACTTAAAGTACGCTATGGGGTAGACGGAAGTCCGGTTATTCCTCTTTTTACATATTCCCGCAGGAAAAACCTTGCCCCAATGTTCTGCGCTGCAGAGAGGTCACAATTATAAATCTTTCCCGTCTGGAACGTACAAAGGCTGTAATTATATACCTTATCCCCGTGTTCAAAATGATAGATACTGTGTCTGTCCACAACACTGGAACCGTCAAACGCATACTTGGAAGTTCCCCAGGCGCAGACACGGGAGATCCGCATACCTAAGCGGTGCGCCTGCAGCTCTACCCTTTTCTGGACGTCATTCTTCCGCCACAGATGGATCCGTTCCCGGTATTTTCTGCCCCGGATTTTTCCTTTAGAGTCGAGATGTTCGAACACAATACAGTCTACATTATATAATACCGCAAGATTGATCAGTGCCTTTGCTGTCTGAATGGATAACTGCCGGTTTGCTTCCGTTACCCAGCGGTAGACACACCGGCTTTTCTTTCCTGCCTGCTGATACATCCGTTTCCGGTTGATCATGTGGTTTAAATGGTCTTCTTCACAGGAAAGGTGGGTGACACCTTTTGCCTGGACAGTACCATCTGCCTCCATGACGCACCAGGATGCAGCTGCATTGATCCCAAGGTCTACGGCAAGGATCCGGTAAGCAAGCGGATTTTCCTTTTGGACAAGTTCACGGTTTTCCTGAAACGCAAAACGGATCCGGTATCTTCCACGGACTTTATTGACAACTGGTGAGAACATTTTCCGTGTCCTGCAAAGAGACCAAAGGTATTCTGCATCTGCCTTGCTGATCTGGAAATAATACCAGTCCCATGTATGTCCATTGTAAAGCTTTAGTCCGATCTGACCATCTGCCAGGCAGCTCATCTTGCGTTCCTGATCATAGAAGGTCAGTTCATAACGGGACGGGATTCCAAGTCTTGGTTCCATTCCACGCTCAGAAGGAGATAACGCTTCCCAGTTCTTGTGATTGGAACGGTAGGACTTTACCATACCAAACGCATCCGCAAGGATGGCCCGTCTGGTATAAGCAGGCAGGTTTGGAAAGCGGAGGTCAAATTCTGGATATTTCGGTCGCTCTGTTTTGGTTGCATGGATCAGAGTATCAACCTTACGTTTCCGGAGCTTCGGATCGGATGCCATGATCAGATTCCATTCTTCCTGGATCACATGGATACAGAACTTTAGTGCTTCCAGGCACAGATCTGCCGTCTGACGCATCAGGCGGTCATCAATCATTCGCTTGCCATGAAAATTAATAACATAATCTATTCTAACCCAAAACAGGCAATTTTGCCAATGCTAATTCAAGATTATCTGGACATCTGTGATCCAGTGCTGACTTTTGACAGATTTATGGGAGAAATTGAACTGGAGAAGTATCTGAAAAATATTCCACAACATTATACAGGAAGACTCAGATATGACCCGGTCAGCATGCTGAAGACAGTTTTGTTCGGATTTATGGCGAATGGCTATATATCATTACGTGAGTTGGAGGACCAGTGTAAAGTCAATCTCCGCTTCATGTATCTCATGGATCATCAAACACCTTCTTATCGTACCTTCGGCTACTTCATTAACGAGGTACTTGCTGATTCCATTAAAGAAATATTTCAAGACATAAATAAAAAAATCTTCGAGACAGAACATGTGGATCTCCAACATCTATACATCGATGGCTCCAAGTTTGAAGCAAATGCAAATAAATATTCCTGGGTGTGGAAAAAAGCCACAGAAAAATCCAGATACCGTCTCTTTGATAAGATTACTACACTCTTTGAGGAAATCAATAAAGAACTGTCATGTACAGGGATAAAGCTTTGTATCAATAGTGAGTATGCACCTGAGTATCTGAAGAAAGCGACTGAACAGTATGCAGAAGCCTGGCAGATTGATGAAACGATGTTTGTTCATGGGAGGGGACATCGCAAAACCACGCAGCAACGTCATTATGAGAAACTTAGGGAGTATGCTGTAAAACTAGAAGAATACGTGGAAAAAATCAAAATCTGTGGGGAGGAACGCAACAGCTACTCAAAGACAGATCATTCAGCCACTTTTATGCGGATCAAGACGGACTATATGGGAAATGACCAGCTGCTTCCAGCTTACAATGTGCAGGTTGGTGTTGCGGATGAATACATTGCTGTTGTTGATGTAAATCAGTATCGCTCAGACATAGATTGTTTTATTCCGTTGATGAACGAGTTTTATACTACATATGGCTTTTATCCGAAGTATCCAGTGGCAGATGCCGGATATGGTTCTTACAACAATTATATTTTTTGTGAGCAGCATGGAATAGAAAAGTATATGAAATTCACCATGTTCAAGAAAGAGACTACTGACAGGAAGTATCGTGAAGATCCATTCCGAGCGGTAAATTTTCCAATTGGTGAAGACGGAATCATGCGTTGTCCAAACGGGAAAAACTTTTATCTTCGGTATCGAAAAAACGTAAAGGGAAACAAGTATGGACGTCAGGAAGAATACTACCAGTGTGAGGACTGTTCCGGATGTCCATACGCAGAACAATGTAAAAAGACAGATAAAAACCGTATCGTTCGGATCAACCGTGAACTTACAGCGATGCATCAGGAAGTAATTGAAAATCTTGAAAGTATCCAGGGAGCACTTCTAAGAATGAATAGATCTATTCAGGCAGAAGGTACATTTGGCATCATCAAAAACGACCGTTGGTACAAAAGAATTGTCCGAAGAGGAATAAAATCTGTTCTGCTGGAAGTATTTCTTGTTTCTATTGGACACAATCTTTATAAATATCACAACAAACAGAAAAAAGTTGCAACTGCCGCATAGGATTCCATAATAGCTTTCTTATGGGGAAAGGGGAGTTATACACTTTTTTATGAACTATAACTACTGTTGTATTCATAAGCAAAGGACGCATGAAAAAACTTTCGTTTTTTCACACGCCCTCATGTTTACCTATGAAAAAGAGAAAATATTATAATAACAGCCGAAGCTGGTATTACCGTGGCGGATGTTACTCCGCCTGAAATCATATAATAGAAGGAACAATATATTCCTGCGTCGTCTCATTAACAGCAGAGACCTTCAGCAGTCTTCCCAAACTGCGGATATCAAAAGCAAATGCATCACCTCTGCTGTGATTACAGTATACCAAATCCAACTGAGGTGCAATTTTCTAGGGCGAAAAAAGAGACTCCACAAGGGAATCTCTTTTTGTTCAGCTATTTTGTAGCTTCCAGTTTTTTCTGGCATTCAACAATTTCATCTTCGGCAAATCCCATTAAGTGGATTAGCTGTTCTGGAGTTGTACCACGTTTCAAGGCATTAATGATCATATCATGTCTCTCTTCCATTCGCCATTTGGTTTCACCCTGAGTAAATCCCTCCTTGCGAAGCCTTTCACTTTCCAACATATAAGGTTTGTTCAACATAATGTTTTCCACTCCTTCCTTAATCGTTGTCTCTTTCTCGAAAATGTAATCCGACAGATGCACGATTAACTTCGTGAGATCCATCACCAGTCTTTTCTTCTGGTCATCTTCTGCAACCGCTGAAAGTCTGTCTGAAATATCCTGCACTTCGTCTAAGAGCAGCTGTATTTTCCGGTTATCTGCTGCTTTCAGGTTCTGATATCTCGCCATATAATACGGCAGGAAAAACAGCAGTTTCTTCGTGAATATTTCCTCTACGGAATATTCATCACAACGGATGCATGGAATCTGGTATGTATGCTCACTACCGTCCGGGAATACAACGGCCACCTGATGATCCTTTGGTGTTGTCTCATTCGCACGGACATACAGTACACAGGATTTCGGCATGAATACCTTATAAATTCCCTTCTCCTTTGCCACTGCATTTTCAATCGCAATCATCGCGTCATACTCGAACATCCGGATTGCCATTGTATGGTCATTCACACTCTGACATTCGATATGATACATGGTATTGCGAATCCGGATAAAGGAATCAGTCGTGATACTATCCTTATCCTTTTGATGTTCATTGCGAAGCTGCACGACCTCTTCATCCAACGGATAATCTGTCCCAAATACTTCGTTGATCAATGGGATCAGCAGTTCCGGCATCTTCTCAGCCATGGTCCGGAAAGTCCGGTCGAACGGCTTGTCACTGCCCTTTCTTTTACTCAGTGTAACATTTTTTGAGTCAGACTTCAACTTTGGAGTGTTCTTCCTCGAAGCCTTCTTCTGTACTTTCGCCATATGGGTTCCTCCTATTCTTATACTTTCACCATGAATCTGGAAGAATAGGCAGAATTATATTTTGGGAACAGCAAAGAACCAGCCATTACAGCTGGTCCTTCGTCTGAAAGGTTTGGTATATAATAACAGCCGAAGCTGGTATTACCGTGGCAGATGTAACTCCGCCTGAAATCATATATGTGTCTTTCGTCTACTATTCATCTACCGGTTGATCCAACCATTCCCATTTACAGGCTGTGCATATTTCGCGATTGGCTCTTTTTCCTATGCAGTGACATCTTTTATCAAATTCCTTGTATGGGCAATTGATATTGTAATAAATCATGCTTTCCTCACTGGCTCCGCAATCATCGAAGCTTACCCTCTCCAAGGTATTTCCATCCTCTTCCAAGCCATCCAGAAGTAAATTGATCATATATTCCCTGTTTGTCATCCTATTTTCCACGCCCCTTTCGTTTCTGTATTCATGATATCATTTTTTAATTTATTCATTTTTTTTGCAGACGCAAAAAGACACCTGAAAATAAATCCAAGTGTCTCTTCTTCCGCACGCTGCGAGTCCACCAAATGGCGATTACGATTAAATCTTTTTGAACTCATGACACACATGCATCATTCTCGACGCACATACCGTTCTTTGTTCTTATTCATCAGTGCATTCCATTCTCCTTTCCGCATACAGATATTCATTCTTGCAAGACATGGAACAAATGTACTTCTGTTTTTGTTTCTATTATAATCAAACAACTTTTCTTTTCTTATATACGCAATTTTGTCGCTCAAACGTTTCTGATATTCAAACCCTTTAATTACATCTAATTTTTCAATCAGTTCCGGGAAAGATTCTTCCTCTTTCAAATATTTTCCAAATATTTTTTTATAATCCGCAGTCGTAACTGGCGTAATTTTTAAAACAACCGGAGGCTTCTTCTGTACGGTTTTTTCGCCAAGCCAAAATACGCTTGTCGCCATAGTTGTGTATTTATTTCCGTAAGAATAGCCGTCATATGAGGATGTATGACGTTTTATCGGGACTAATTCAGTAGACCACGAATGTTCAAGTTTCATCTTCGGCTTCCCGTCTTTATCTAGCTCAGGCTCCCCGTCAATATTGACCGTTGCAAAATCATCAAATTCACCTGCAGCTGCTCTTTTTACGATATCTGCATGATAAAGGTCGAACAGATTAGAAAACATAACTCTGGCATCCCATACATTTTCCCACACATAGTCAGCTACACGTTCGGAAATAATTTTACAATATGCTGTCATTTACCTTAAAGATCACGGTAACTGTTGCATTGCCGTTCACATTCTTAAAGTCGGTATCTTTGTAATCCAGGATTGTAACCTTGTTACTGATCACGCCATCTTCCTTATCTTCCGCCTTCAGCTTTCCGGAAGCGATTGCTTCCTTCAGAAGTACATCCTTGGTGATCTTACCGCTCTTTGCCTCTTCCAGTGTGAAGTACCGGTCTTCTGCTTTAATCACTGGGAACTCATTATACTTCACAGTAATGGTTGATGTCTTTGTCGTGGTCTTACCGCTTAAGTCTGTGACCTGATAAGTGATCTTATGCGTAACCGGAGCTTTCTCTTTCGGGAGCTGCTGGAACCAGGTATCCAGTTTCTCGGAATCCGGCATACCGTTCGTCCAGCTCTTCGTATAAGCAGCCTGCGGTTTTCCGTCTGCCAGTTTTCCGGCAGAGTACTCGATCTTCGTGATGATCACCTTACCGGCCATATCACCGTCTTCCACATCAGATGCCTTCGTTACGTTCTTGAGGAGCATCGCTTTCGTGATGTCCTGTCCCTCGTAATATGTTGCGTCTTTAGCTTCCAGTTCCGGTGCTGCGGAATACCATTTCGCATATAAGGTAACAGTTCCGCCGGAATTTGCAGTTAAGTTCTTCACGGAAGCCCTGTCTGCATAGGAAGTTCCTGTTCCATCTGCTTTGGTGTTCCAACCGTTGAACCGGTAGCCGGTCCGTTTGAACGTGTTCGCATTCAGAATTGCCGCCTTATTATAGGTCAGTTCCTGGTTTGCCATCGTTCCGGTTCCGCCGTTGGCATTATAAGTCACAGTATACTTATTCGCAGTCCACTGTGCATATAATGTAACGGTTGCACCATTCGTTGCAGTCAGATTCTTCACAGATGCCTTATCCGCATAACTTGTACCCAAACCGTCAGCTTTCGTATTCCAGTTCTTAAAGGTATATCCTGTTTTGGTAAATCCATTCGCAGTCAGTCCCTTCGCTGTATCATAGGTATGTGAGCTACCTGCAGTAGAACCGCCTGTATTTCCATTTCCATTATATTTTACTGTATAAGTGTTCGCTTTCCAGTCCACATAAATGGAAATAGAGACATCTCCTTTTTCCAGATCAGAAAGTACCCCGGCTGCTGTTGCAAGATCCTGTGTCTTCGCGAACACATTGTTTCCTGCATCCAGAAGAACGGTTCCATCCTTTGAACCAAGATGGTACTTATTGGTAGAAGTATATCCGGTACGGATAAATCTCCGTGCATCCCACAGTCCATAACTCGGCATGGTCGCATCGTAATTGAAATCATCGTATCGGTATTGAGCATCCGGTGTGATTGTACTAACTCCAGAGCCATCCATAACGGCACTGTTATCCACTTTGGTTGCTCCATTTGGATAATAGTTGACTCTCAATACATTTGCTCTCCAGTGTGCATAAATAGTTATATTGCCTGTCCCCATTTTTGTTGACTCACTTACCTTTGTTCCACCACTTGCTGCAGTAAACCAACCAGTAAATGCGTATCCCTTTCTCGTAGGAGTTGGAAGCGTTCCGTATGCAGAATTATAAGTCAAAGATTTTGATGTTGGACTTACAGATCCGCCATTTGGATTATAAGTTAACGTATAACTATTGATACTCCACTGTGCATAAAGAATTACAATCGCTCCGTTCACAGAAGTCAGGTTCTTTACAGAAGCCTTATCTGCATAAGCGGTTCCGCTTCCGTCCGCTTTCGTGTTCCATCCATTGAAGGAATAGCCTGTTCTGGTATATTCATTTGCTGTCAGTGCTTTCGCAGCATCATAGATATGACTGCTGTTTGCAGTCGAGCCACCGGTGCTTCCATTGCCGTCATACTTAATTGTATAAGTATTCGGCTCGGTATGAATAACAGCTGTCCGGTTGCACGCCTTCACTGTCCAAGTATCGTTTACTGTACCACCTTTTCCGGTATGTCCAGTCCACACTCCATTCGGATCTCCATCTGCTGTTGTTCCGGTGATGTTCTTGATGTGATATCCCGGTTTTATCTGATATGTTACATTTGCGATAGTACCGTAATTATAAGTACCGTTACCGGTAATTTTCTCCACGCCGCTGTCCCCAGTAATCGTCAACGTATACTTATTTACCGTCCACTGTGCATACAGTGTAATGTTCTTTGTATATGTCCAGGTCCGGCTCTTACCAATCCAGCTTGTCCAGTCCGTTCCGGTTCCATCTGCTTTCTCATTCCATCCCACGAATGTATATCCAGTTCTGGAGAAAGCATTTGCTTTGGTCACATAACCTGCACCGTAAGTCGCCTTATCGGTTGCCATGGTTCCGGATCCACCGTTGGCATTATAAGCTACAGTATATTTATTTGCAGTCCATACACCATACAGATCTACTTTCGGGGAATTCTTATTTATCCAGTCATTACTTACTCCATTTGTGACAGAATAAGAAGCATTGGTTGCGTTCTTATCCGTACTCCATCCAAGTAAGGTATATCCGGTCTTACTCCATCCCTTATCAGTAAATTTCTGTCCTGCAACATCATAGGTAAATGTCTGCTGTGAAGTAGTTGTATCGTTACTATCCGTATTTCTATGGAACGTAACAGTTACATTCTTTGCTGTCCAGTGTGCATAGACTGTCAGGTTTCCTGTGTGCTGATATATATTGTTTTTCCAGTATGTACCAGTTACGCAGGAGCCATTCACATCATATACCTTTTCGCCGCCAGATGCCTTATCATACCAACCGTCAAATGTATATCCTGTTCTGGATACTTTCTGACTGCCGATATCACACCAGTTATATCCATTGTAAATCAAGTCTGGCTTCAATGTTTTTACTGCAGTCGTACCATCTGAGAATGAACCATTGTTTGGATTTAAAGTCAGCTGATACTGATTTGCAGTCCATTGTGCGTACAAGGTGATGTTCTTCGTGTATGTCCACGTCCAACTCTTGCCGATCCAGTTTGTCCAGTCTGTTCGGGTTCCATCTGCTTTCTCGTTCCATCCCTTAAAAGTATATCCGGTTCTACTGAAAGCATTTTCTTTCGTTACATATCCAGATCCATAGGTTGCCGTATCTGCAGCCATGGTTCCAGATCCGCCATTTGCATTATAAGCTACAATATACTTATTTGCGGTCCACTGCGCATATAGATCGATTACATCAGATTTTGACTGCGCTGAAGTGCGTGTTATATAACCCTCATCATCAATAGCCATACTATGATCGGCATCTATCCATTCATCAAATCGATAACCTTTGAGCGTAAATTGATTCTTTGGAAGATAGTAAACTGTATCATACGGTACGGTTACGTCCGCCATTGAACCAGCTCCACCATTTGCATGGAAGCGGATTGTATAAGTGTTCTTTGCCCATTGTGCATAAAGTGTTACTTTTGTCCCGTTTTTTGTAGCAAGATTCTTTACACTTTGTTTATCGGAATATGATGTACCGGATCCATCCGCTTTTGTATTCCATCCAGCGAAATGATAATTAGATCTTACAAATCCATTTGCTGCAAGGTTATAGGATTTTCCATAAGTAAATGTCTGTGTCAACATGGAACCGCTTGTACTACCGTTACCATTATATGCTACGGTGTATTTAATCGGTGTCCACTGCGCATACAGATACAACGCTTCATTTTCACTATATGTGTCACCAGGGAAATAATCATCCCCGCTGCCGTCTTCCTCTGTATTCCATCCACTGAACAAATAACCTTTAGCAGTCGGTTTATCTGTCCGGAGCTCGTAATCAACTCCCCACTCTTTTACATCTTCATCATCCAGATTTGTTCCATCTGAGAAATGCCCCGTAGGGTTCGGAGTCTTTCCGCAATCATAAGTAACCGGATAGTTTTCACTGATCACAACATCTGTGTCATTGGCACCATTTTTATTTCCACCTCTCAGGAAATATCCTGCTTTCGGAGTTAAAGTAAACTTCGGTTCCAGAACGCTTCCTTTTTCACTGTAGCTGTTGCTTACCACAACCCTTCCTGTGGTATAGTCCGATGGGGTAACAGTCGCAACTTTGTTGCTTGTTAAAGCAGCCGGTACACTGATGTATCGCGAAGGATACAAGTACACGTCTTCGTCCGGATTGATTACAGCCGATCCACTCATACGGAAAATACCGTCCGTAGATACGCCGGATCCTTTAGGGGCTGTATTTCCTTTCATGGAACCATTGTTCATAATAAACTCTCCGCGCGAAAGGATATTGACTGCTCCACCTTCCACAGAAGCCTCGTTGGACTCAAATGTATCTCCATTTGAGGTAAATGTTGTATACTCATTTGCATAAACAGCTCCACCGTGTGCTGCTGTATTTCCGGAATAAGTTATTCCAGTACTGTTTACGGTACAGTCAATGTACTGTGAGACCATTTTGTTATAAACAGCTCCACCAGCATCTGTAGCCGAGTTGTCAATAAATTCACCTGTTGTCGTCCCACTGGCATTCTTCTTTAAAGTAAGGCTTCCAGTGGTATAAACAGCACCGCCATACATATCAGAAGAGTTATTGACAAAATATCCATTATTCACAGTCAGTGTGCCTTCGTTGTCGATTGCACCACCCATACCACTGTCAGATACAGTGTTGCTTTCCATGGTCTCATCTGTCAATGTGGTTGTCCCACCATTATACAATGCTCCACCACGCTTTGCGGTATTGGATTCATAAGTATTATTAGATAATACTCCAGTCACACCTGATGTCAGATCTACTGCTCCACCATCACCGCCATCACAAGAGTTTCCACTGAATGTGTTTCCAGTAAGAGTTGCTGTAAATTTAGAACCTGTTCCGCTTTTTTCGATATATTCAGCAACAACAGCGCCTCCTGTTTTTGAAGAGATATTATTCCTATATTGGATTCCTGTTGATGTTAATTTTTGTGTTGCAGAACCTGATTGCGAAGTCTCAAAAACAGCCCCACCATATGTTGCAGATGTATTATATTCAAACACCCCAGGATTATCGTAACTTTTATCGGACGTCAAAGTGAGTGCTCCTGTACTATAGATTGCACCGCCTCCACTGGTTGATGTATTGTGTGCATAATACCCGGCAATAACGCTCATTGTTCCATTGTTATGAACCGCTCCACCTTGTCCATTTGATGTATTATACGTCATATTTTCATCAGTTAAGGTTGCTGATGCAGTAGCTTGAACATCCAAAGCAGCTCCCCATACGGATTTGTTATTTTTCCATATGTTTTGCTTAAACTGTGTTGCACCTTTTACAACTCTGACTGCCCCACCAGCACAATAACCTGTAGTAGGGGTACTATTTCCATCAAACGTATTTCCTGTAGCTGTAAGGCTTGTTCCTGATTGCGAGGAATATATATAAACCGCGCCACTATTTGCATTTGTTCCTGTTGCTTTATTTCCAGTAAACGTACAACCTGTAAGAATCAATTTTGTCTGGTAAAATGCTGCAATTGCACCCGCATAGACATTGGCAGTATTATTCGTAAACGTACAATCTTTGATTGTCGCCGTTTGCTTCGTATCATAAAGCATAATCGCAGCAACGCCATTACCAGCACCATTATTCGTAAAAGAACATCCTTCTGCATAAAAATGCCCACGATTATTATCGTTTGATGTTTCAGGATTATTATTTAAATGGATTGCTCCGCCATCACGTGTTGCGTAGTTTCCTGTAAAATCGCAATCATAAAGTTCCGCATCTCCCGCATTAATTCCTAATGCAGAAGCGTAATCATTTGTTTTGCCAGCTCCATTATTCAAGAATTTACAATTTTTAAAGATACCCTTGCTATAAAAAAGATTTACAGCCCCGGATTTTTCATTATTCTGAAAAGTACATCCATTAATGTTAGCTGTAGCTTTATCAATCCATAAATGGGACGAGCAATTAACAATATGTTCACGGTATGAATAATTATTTTTGAAAGTACAATTATCAATCGTCAAGTTAACTCTACTTACCACACAGGATGTATTATCATAAGAATTGGCATTTTGAAAAGTACAATTATTAAGATATATCTTTCCTGCTCCTGCCCACATCATAGCATAGCATTTTGTTACGTTTCCCTTGTTTCCATCAAATGTCAAATTTTTAAACGTAGCATTTCCATTACTCTGAATAACAATCAGATTTCCTTTAAATCCAGAATATCTTTTAAAATTCAAAGAACACCCACTCAAAAGGTTTACCCCTGACGCAGCACTATTCGAGTAAGAAGTACTTGTTAACGTAACAGTTGAAGTTACATTCCAACTTTCCATGACATAAATGGTTCCACCGGTATACTGAATACGCTGGTAGGCATTTGCCATGTTATTGATTGGTGCTGACGCTAGATATCCATGACCATTCGTTGAATTACCCGGTTTTAAATAAATGGTATCATTCGTAATCTTCTGCAGACGCCATAACTGAGCACCAGAATTGTTTTGTGACCAAGTTTGGACATTGGTTCCGTTGGCAAGCGTACCGTCATTTACATCCAACACTGTTCCAAGCTTGCTCTTTACAATATATTTTCCGTTATAATAATAAAATTTCCATCTCTGCGACGCAGAACCGTTATCCGTATAAAGATTGATATTCTGACCGGTTCCGGTCCCGCCGCCGTATACATCAAGACATTTTCTGGAATAGTTTCCAAAGATCTTATACCATCCATCTGACTGTCTAATTACAACCCACTTTTGTTCGCATCTGCCAAATCCTGACTGTCCAGCATTCCAAATATCAACGTTTGTTTTATCACCCGTACCGTTATTTGCAATATCAAGCAAAAAGTTAGACGTATTTACATAAAAGTAATACGCTCCATTAGCAATCGCCACTTCCGATCCGTTACTCGGAGTCGTAGAAGCCGCCATCACTGATCTCGCTTTTCTTCTTGAAGAAATTACCGGTTTTGGTGTTACTTCCTCCCCGTTCATTTCTTCTTCCATTCCAAAAAGCTGATAAGAGTAGTTCAGCAGATCCCCTATTGTCGTCAATAACGTATCTTCCGATGTAAGATCGACCTTTCCGAACATATCCAATAATCCGGTCATATCAATCTTTACATCCAGCTGTTTCAGATACTCCTCATATCCTGCTAAACTGTCAATGTTTTCAAGTTTATCCGCTTTTGTAATCACATCCAGCACTTCTGTTTCCATCTGCTGTTTCTGTTCTTCACTCAGCGTACTCCCCTTTTCCATCTGTTGTTCCAGGATCATCTGGTAATCTGATAAATATGCCGTCAAATCTGACATATCCGATTTCTCAATCGTCATGCCCGCATATTTCACATACTGCTGAAATAATGTATACTTAGACATCAGCATGATCTGATACAGTTCTTCCGATGTACGGTCTGCAAGGAAAGATTTCTTTTTTGATGATTTGATACCAGCATAAACCGGATAGAAGTTTCTGCTCTCATATTCCCGTTTCATGAACTTCTTCACATCAAAATTTTCAGAATTCATCAGTGATTTCAGTTCTTTCTTGGTAAGAGTCAGATCCTCTGCAGTTTCTTCCGAACTGTCGGTATTATCTGCAGTTGTATGATCAGATTCACCTTCAGAATCGTTTTTCTGTTCATTTTTCTGTTCGTCCTTCTGCTCAGGCTCCTGTTCATTCTCAGACTGATCCGGTGTTTCTACCGTTTCATCTTTCTTTTCTGTACCTTCCGAATCGTCAGTTCCCTTGGATTCCTTATCATCTACAATTGTATCTGACGTTTCATCTTTGGAATCTGGCGTTTCCTTCTTATCGGTTGAGGTATCCTGATTTATACCCCCCCCCGAAAAAATTTGGGTCTTCAAAGATTCATATGCTTCCTCGGATTCTGCCTGTTTCTCAGCATCGTCTTTTTCTTCCACATATGATTTCAGGATCTGATACAAGTCTTTCCCATAGGACTTTTCTTCGAATACCGACTTCAAATAAGACTCTTGGTCTTTCTCTTCCGTATCCACGTATTTAAACGCCGCATCTTTCCAGTCAGACAGTTTTGATTCATACTCTTTTTTCTCTTCATCTGTCTTCAGTTCTGGAATATTTTCCCAGTATCCATCTACGGTTTCTTTGTATAATTCGAGAGATTGTTCTTGATTAAAAGTATCGAGATATTCGTATTGTAATAGAATGACAAGTTCATAAGTCTGTTCATCCGTAAGATCTGCAAGAATCTTCTTTCGGTTTTCTTCTTCCATTTCCCCAAGATACGTATACAAATTCTTCTGTTCCAGTATCGATTTCTCTTCCTGGTCCTTTTTTGCCTCTTTATCAGAAGCAGTTTCCGCCGAGTGACCTGTTGTGTCATCCGGTTCGTTTGCCGGTGTATATGCTGCCAGGGTAGTCAATGGAGTATTTGCGACCATGATTCCTGCCATTATACCGAATAATGCTCGTTTTAGCTTTGTTCTCATTTCTTAATCTCTCCTTCTTATTAAATTGTCAATGTTCATTGAATTCCTATCTTTCCGGTCTGTCTCTTGCCATAAGCCATACACCTCCTTATGATAGATTCATATATAGTATGGAATTATTTATAAAATGAATTCCCATCTACCAGTATAGGCAAATTACTATTTTCCTTTTTTTACAGGCGTATTTTTACACACAAAAAGACCAGCTACGCCCAGCTGGTCCTTTGTGAAATATTATGTCTGATAGCAAAAGCTATTTGTTAACGTGGCGGATGTAGCTCCGCCTGAAATCATATAAAAAGAAGAAACGATAATATTCCTGCGTCTTCAAATAAGGAAAGGATCACAGGGAACATTTGTCCGTTCAATAACCCACATAGGAGGAAAACCTTATGTATCGGATTTCGCATTCTGTACAGATACAAGTGTCGCTTTTTCAGTTTCAGCATCAGCAAGAACTTTTTCCGCATCCGCTACAGTCTTGTCTGCTGAAACTTTCTCTGTCTTTGCAGATTCCAGGAGTTCTGCTTTTACAGCAATCTTATCTTTCAGCTTCTTGATTTCGTTTTCCGTCTGATCGTAAGCTTTATTCTTTGCATCAATTGCCTGATTCATGGCCTCTCTTTTATCTGCAACTGTCTGATCTGCTTCTTTTTTTGTCTTTTCTGCGTTCGTTACATTGTCTGACGCAATGGAAGCATTCTTGTCAGCATCTTCTTTCTTGGCAACTGCCTTTTCAAGACCTGCCGTAGCTTCGTCATAATGTTTCTTGGCAGTATCCGCATCATAACTCTCCAGTTCTTTTCCTGCAAGCTCCTTGTAAGCGGCTTTTGTCTGACCAAGTGCTGTATTTTTACCTGCAACTTCCTGTTTTGCAGCATCTACATTTGCCTGTGCTTCATCCATGGCTTTTTTCGATGCTTCATAATCCGCATTTGCTTTTTCGGCTACATCTTTCGCAGTTTTCAAATTTGTTGCAGCAGTTTCTACTAATCGCTTTTTCGAATCAAGGACTCCCGCTGCGTCTGCAATCTGGTTCATGATCTCTTCTGCTGTTGCTGTTTTATCAGCAATCTGCGCATTTACTTTCTTTTTTGCATTGTCATTTTCTTTTTTCTCCGCACGGAGATCTTTCAGTCTCTGTGTTACATCATCCAGATCTTTCTGGGCGGTATCCAATTCTTCTTTTGCAGCCTTTAAATTTTCTTCCAACTCTTTTGTAGAATTGATGGTTGTTACCAACCTGTCATAATAATCATTGAACTCTTTGATGTATTCGCTTAATGTAACTGCATCCCCATTACCTTCGGTCTGCAGACTCATATTTCCAAAGATCTGTACATGGGTCTGATACAGCTTTCCATGGTGGCTGATTGCATAGCCGGTTGCATTGATTTCATCATTCACAATATTCTTATAATGACCAGCTGCCTGCGTATTCCCAGCTTCATATCTGTCTTTTTCTTCGTAATACCAAACCTCAAATGGATCAAATTCAGTCCGTGAACTTCCTGCAAGGTTTTCCCTTACATAGCTGAATGCATAGATATGGTCGTATGTATATGCTTCTGCATTGGAATCATACTGCGCAATCGCCATCAGGTAATCGCTGACATTTAATTCCGGCAGTCCTGCTTCCACACGGATGTCATTGCATTTTTTCATCCACTGGAGTGACGCTTTCATATTATCCAGATGAGTTGCATCATCTGCTGCACCGATCACGGTATAATCCTTCCATTTTGCCGTATCAAATACAGTCGCAGCGGAATGATGTCCCCTTGACTCGAAGAATCCAATAGATCCCTTAGCAAACTGTACCTGTGCATCTTCCGCAAGAGCCTTTGCCTGATTGTAAGCGGATTCCGCATCATCATATGCTGCCTGTTTGTCAGCAAGCGTAGATTCTGCCAGCTGCTGTTCGGCTGTAGCATTTTTTTGCTTCTGTACAATCTCTTTGGTTTTCTCTTTCAGTGTTTCCAGATTTGCTTTCAGAGAATCAATCTCTTTATTTGCGGTTGCAAGATCTGCATCCAGCTTATCGCTGTTTGCCTGCGCTTCTTCCAGTTCTGCATTTGCTGCTGCAACCCTCTGCTCATTTTCTGTAACTGTTGCATCACAGGAGTTCTTCACAGCAGTTGCATTGTTAAATTCTGCAGTTGCCTGTTCTAATACTGTCTGTTTTTCACCAAGTAATGCAGTTGCATTATCAAGAGCTGTCTGCGCATCGACAACCGTCTGCTCTGCTTCTGCGATCTTCACTTCTTTTTCTGCTTCCGTTATGCCGTTTTCCGCGTCAACAACCAGTCCCTGCGCTTCTTCTAATGCAGCTTTTGCACTTTCAAGAGCCGCTCCTTTACTCTGCTGGTCTGCAAGTGCATTCTGGTAATCTGCATTTGCCTGTTCTGATTTCGCCTTTGCTGCTGCATATTCCGGGAAGTATGCTTCACGGTCTGCCACGGCTTTATCATATTCTGCCTGTGCTGCATTTACTGCGCTCTGGGCATCATCAACTTTTTTCTGTGCGTCTGCCTGAAGCTGGTTTGCATTATTCAGCTTTTCCGTCAGCTCTGCAATTTTTTCTTCACTTGCAGTTACATCCGCATTTGCTGTATCCAGTTCTTTCTGAGCTGCATTCACTGCGGATTTTTTTGCTTCCAGGTCTTTTTTTGCTGAATCCAGATCAGCTGCTTTCTGAGTAACATCCTCTTCTGTTACCTTAACTGTTTCCTTTGCCTGCTCCAGTAATTTATCAGAAGCTTCTTTTGCTGCGACCGCTGCATCATAGGCTGCCTTTTTCTGGTTCAGAACTTTTTCATAAGCACTTTTGCTTGCGCTCGCTTTTTCATAATCGTTTTTCGCTGTTGCTGATTTTTCAGCTGCATCCGCTTTTCCCTGATCCAGATACTGATTTGCTTCCTCAAGCGTCGCTTTTGCATCAGATGTAGAATTTTCTACGTCTGCCGCTGCACTTTCCGCTTCTTTTTTTGCATCTTCCAGTGCTTTTTCTGCATCTGCTTTCGCTTTTGCAGCTTTTTCATTCTTTTCTTTTGCTTCCTGCAGATTCTGTTTTGCTTCTTCAACAGTAGCAGGTTTTCCTTTTACCTCACTCTTATCTTCATGTCCGTTTGCGTTGTCTGCTGCCATAGACATGATTCCAGGCGTTCCTGCGAGGACAGATGATGTGATCACTGCTGCCGCAGTAACTTTCATAGTAGCTCTCTTAATTGACTTTTTCATGATTTACCTCCTATGGTCTCTTTTTAAGCAATAACCTTATATCTCTGCCGGATTCGTATCCGACACCTGTATCTTAGCATTTCTAAAAACACTGATATTTTCTAGGGCGTATTTCAGAAACCTTCTTTTTAATAGTTATACCATATATTTTTAATGTTTTGATTTGATTGTCCCCAAAGATGCTTTTTTAGTCCCCAAAAGCATTAAAAAGGTGCATTTTTTGGAACCAGGTTCCAAAAATGGTACACTTTTTGTAAAATTTCAAGGAAATCCAGTGATTTTCCTGCAAAGACACATATCAATAAATATGGAATAATCCTATAGAAATGATTCACAAAATTTTTGCACAAAAAAAAGACAGCTCTCTTCCAAGTGAACTACTCGGCAATTGAATTACCGAGAATTCTCGCAGAGTATCTAAAAATGCTAATTTTGAGAATAATATTATCAAAATTATTGTATTTTTCTCAAAATTGGCATACAATACAATAAAGAATAGCTTGACATTAATCTTTTACTTATTGTTTGGGATTTATAAAGGCTTCGACTACTGGGCCAGATAACCAGTGGTTTTTTTATGCACTTTTTTCCCAGACAGGGCTACTTGCAATCTTGTTGGCCGTATATGTATATCACAACCATCTGCGCAACAATCTTTACCAAATATGCAGAAATCACAATCTGCAGACAGAAAATAGTTGCTATTTTATTTTACTTCTTTTATAATAGGTCCATAAGGAATATAAAAAGACTCAACCATAAAAATTCTCTTTACGAATTTTATATCTTGGCCTTTTTTCTTCCAGAGAGCTTTTGCGCATATTTAGCTCTATTTTTTCCTTGTTGTCAAATGCAGCAAGGACGACATTTTCACTATTTAATTATATACTTTATTTTCATGAAAGGACCTCGTAGCAATACGGGGTCTTGTGCATTACTTTTACAGAAGAAAAGAGATTCCTCAGTAGAAATCTCCTTTCATTCTCCGCTCGCTGCGGTGCCACTCAACGTGGCGATTACGATTAAATCTTTATTGAACTTATGATGCACATGCATCATTCTCAATCACGCACCTCTCTTATTACAAATTCCTGCTTTTTGGTTTAAACACAACCAATTTACTGATCACATAATTCAGAGCAATCACAATCACCTGCGCAACAATCTTTATCAAAATACTGTTCATCCCAAGCTCGGTAATAAATATAAACAAAATCAGTTCTTCAATTACCAGTGTCGCTATTCTTCCACCAACAAAACCGATTATTTCTTTGATAAGATTGCTCCCGCGATCTGTACTGGACTCAAACACCCAGGTCCGGTTTGTCACATATGCGAATGCAACTGCCAGTATCCACGAAGCAATATTCGCTGTAAGAGCATTCCATCCTATACGGATATTAAAAACCGCATAGGATGAAATACTCACCAGAAACGTCAACCCTCCGAAAAACAAGTACAGTAAGAGTTCCTTATTCTTTTTATAAAATGAGTTTAAAATTCTTAGAATTGGTAATTCCATGGTCTTGTCAAAAATATCTTTTTCCGTTCCCATCTTCGTTATTCCTCTGCCATAATCGTATCATTCTTTTTATACAGCTGATATCCATTTCCGCTCATTGCAACCTCATATCTGTTTGTGCTGTCCAAATAAATCTTCAGGGCATCTGAATCGCTCACCATTAGATATTCAAAATCATATTTGTCCAATATTTTCTGCAGCTTTGATACACTGGACGTATTCCTGAGCGTCAGATAGTCTTTGAACAGGTCCTGCTTTTTATTCAATTCTTTGAAATACAGTTCCGGGCGGGCATCCACGAATATCTTGTATCCCTTCCATTCAAAATAACCGCCGTTATTAAATCCGGTCAGGATGCGCTCCGGTTTTTCATCCAGAGAATCCAGATATTTAATTGCTTTTACCGGTGTAAAGGAGTTATCTTTTTCTTTCTGCTGTAAATTTCCATTTATTCCGATCGTCGCAGCAATACATACCGCCAATGTCGCCATACTAAGAGCTTCCATCGTATGTTTATTACACTTTTCTGTAATCTTTGACTTCCAATATTTTGACATTTCGATTGAAAATATCAATATCCCAAGGAACAGATACGCCAGATTTCGCACATGCATACATCCCATAATGACCGTTCCGCAGAACAGATAGAAATGAGCACTGTCAATTTCCGTTTTTCTTTTTTTCGTGATCCACACAATTACAAATACTGTAAGCGGAATTGCCAAAATCCCCAAATTTCCAAATGAAGGCGGATTTAACTCCAGGATTTCTGCCGACTTTAACTCATCTCCATAGGAATGTGTAAGATAGAGAATTCCATCCAGTCCATACGGATTGACAAAACCTCCAGCTACCATTCCAAGAATAGGAAGGATCAGCCTCTTCCGGTCCATATAATCTTTTTCCAAACTCACAAAAGGATTCTTTATTGCCGGGACCAGATATGGTAACAAAAACACAAAATGCATGACCCACACAGCAGCATGAAAGTTGATCTCCAAAATGGAAATTGCCGGCAACAGGATCAACCGCCTTGCATCCCAGTCTTTCCGATATGCTTCTACCACATATATCTGCCATAAGATCAAAAGCATCGTAACCATCGTCGGACGAATGCTGTTATAAAAAACAAACGGCAGCAGAAAAATTGATCCGGCCAATATCGCCTTTTGTACGCTGACTTCATTCAGTTTTGCGATCTTTACATATAAAAACAGGATAAGTAAATCAACGATTACTAGGAGTCCAAACAATCCGAATTTTGCGAATTTACTATATAATAGATAAGAAATCGCACACCACGCCCATTGCTGCACAACAATCTGCATCCCGGATGTGAATGTAAATGGGTTATACTTTGGCACAGAATGCATTGCCGTAATATATCGTCCACTCGCCAAAATAAAATATCCGTCATTATCCATAACACAAACAGATAAATATAAAAAGGAAAGCACCATACAAAGGATTGACACTGGAAGCCACAAATGCTTGTTTGACAATTTTTTACTCATTGTTTTCCCTCGCTTTTTCCATTTGATCGATTACCTGCAGGCGAAATTCAAATTCCTGCCTATCTTTTTCCTTGAGAGTTGAAAGTACAATTCCGGCAAACCAGGATAACAACGCTGCCATCGCCACAAATCCAGATACAATTAGAGTCGGGAAATGCGTAACAAGCCCTGTTTTGAGAAATTCCGAAAACACCGGGACAAACATACCGACAGAAATGACCGCCATTACTGCGCCGATCCATCCAAAGAAACTGCCTGGCTTATTATTCTTATATAGCCGAAAAATAGTTCCGAGCACTTTCATGCCGTCCGAATATGTATTCAGTTTCGACTCACTGCCTTCCGGCCTGTCTCGGTATTCAATTACGACATTTTTAACGACCATGTTTCTTTCCACCGCATGGATTGTCATTTCGGTCTCAATTTCAAAACCCTTTGACAACACTGGGAACGTCTTAACAAAACGATGGCTGAGCGCACGGTATCCTGTCATAATATCCTTAATGTCTGTTTTAAACAGTCTATTAATGGATTTTTGAACGAGGGCATTCCCGAAATTATGGAAAGGTCTCTTGTTTTCCATATAGTATGTAGAAGAAAGACGATCTCCCACCACCATATCTGCCTGTCCAGTTAAAACCGATTCGCACATTTTTTTTGCATCTTGAGCCGGATAAGTATCATCTCCATCTGTCATTATGTAGCAATCCGCTTCAATCTCCCGGAACATTGTCCGAATTACGTTCCCCTTTCCCTGTCGTGTCTCTTTTCTCACAATGGCACCTGCCTCGCGTGCTATCTTATCTGTGCCGTCCGTAGAGTTATTGTCATAAACATAGATTGTCGCCTGTGGCAATTCTCGCTTAAAATCTTCAACGACTTTTTTTATTGTTTTGCTTTCGTTGTAACACGGTATCAGAACCGCAATTTTATCTTTTCTATCCATCAAAAAACCTCCTTTTCTTCTAAATAGAAAATGGAAGTTTATCTTTGATGTCCAGCGCAAAAAGAGTCTTGAAATGCAATTCCAAGATTCTTCCACGACCGTACCACATCATGCGATTTACTTATCTTATTACACCCAACAGATGCTGAATTCTCTAGGGCAAAAAAGAGACTCCCCAAGGGAATCTCTTTCTGTTCAGCTATTTTGTGCTTTCGATTTCTTTCTGGCATTCAAGGATTTCTTTCTTCTCAAATCCCATTAAGTGAATGAGCTGTTCTGGGGTCGTTCCGCGCTTTAAAGCATTCTTGATCATATCATGTCTTTCTTCTGTACGGCCTTCTTTTTTACCCTTCAAATGCAACCTTTCACTTTCCAACATATAAGGTTTGTTCAACATAATGTTTTCCACTCCTTCCTTAATCGTTGTCTCTTTCTCGAAAATGTAATCCGACAGATGCACGATTAACTTCGTGAGATCCATCACCAGTCTTTTCTTCTGGTCATCTTCTGCAACCGCTGAAAGTCTGTCTGAAATATCCTGCACTTCGTCTAAGAGCAGCTGTATTTTCCGGTTATCTGCTGCTTTCAGGTTCTGATATCTCGCCATATAATACGGCAGGAAAAACAGCAGTTTCTTCGTGAATATTTCCTCTACGGAATATTCATCACAACGGATGCATGGAATCTGGTATGTATGCTCACTACCGTCCGGGAATACAACGGCCACCTGATGATCCTTTGGTGTTGTCTCATTCGCACGGACATACAGTACACAGGATTTCGGCATGAATACCTTATAAATTCCCTTCTCCTTTGCCACTGCATTTTCAATCGCAATCATCGCGTCATACTCGAACATCCGGATTGCCATTGTATGGTCATTCACACTCTGACATTCGATATGATACATGGTATTGCGAATCCGGATAAAGGAATCAGTCGTGATACTATCCTTATCCTTTTGATGTTCATTGCGAAGCTGCACGACCTCTTCATCCAACGGATAATCTGTCCCAAATACTTCGTTGATCAATGGGATCAGCAGTTCCGGCATCTTCTCAGCCATGGTCCGGAAAGTCCGGTCGAACGGCTTGTCACTGCCCTTTCTTTTACTCAGTGTAACATTTTTTGAGTCAGACTTCAACTTTGGAGTGTTCTTCCTCGAAGCCTTCTTCTGTACTTTCGCCATATGGGTTCCTCCTATTCTTATACTTTCACCATGAATCTGGAAGAATAGGCAGAATTATATTTTGGGAACAGCAAAGAACCAGCCATTACAGCTGGTCCTTCGTCTGAAAGGATTGATATATAATAACAGCCGAAGCTGGTATTACCGTGGCGGATCTACCTCCGCCTGAAATCATATAAAAAGAAGGAACGATAATATTCCTGCGTCTTCGAATAAGAAAAGGATCACAGGGAACATCTGTCCGTTCAATAACCCACATAGGAGGAAAACCTTATGTATCCGTTCCCTGTGATGTACCTATCTTATCACATCCAGTAACTGCCGAATTTTCTAGGGCGAAAACTGTTCAGTCGAAAAACCGTTCTCATTCTTTGTATATTGCGACGCTACTACATACGGATACAAACAAAATGCGCACACAAATAGTAACATATATCTCTGGTTTCCACTCACAGGTCCAAGAAATACAGTACCTAAATATAAGAGTAAAAAAACAAACCAGGACAGGTTTTTCCATCTTTTTTTATGGATACAGAAACAAATTGCAAACGCCATTAGCCAAAAATACAGTGCTGACCGGAGTACAACATTAATCACAGGTATTTTTTCTAAAATCCATTCATATCCTACAAGTACGTATAATCCTACCTTGATTTTATTAAAAGGGATCTTGAATCCTGCATCTTCCACAAACCGTGGGTTTATCCATCCATGGAGAATATACGATTCATCGATCGGATAACCTCCACATTTTTTTGCCCATGTTCCGATATTGAACCCAGGATAAAAGTATCCATAGATATTATATAAAACAGATTCCATATATGTTCCCGGATGTTTCAATCCCATTTCAATCCAAACTTTAAAATATTCTTTTAAGTCCTCGCCTGTAGCGTCTTTCTTGTAGGTGTCTTTTACCGGATCGCTTAGTACCGGAAAATATCTCTCCCTAATTTCATCATAATCCAATACTTTATCAATTGCATCTTTTTCTTTTTTTGTTACGTCATATTTTTGTATGTACCGCGCAGTTGCCTGAAACGGAACCGATAACATTTCTTTTTTGCTGGCCGGTGAAATCTGCAGCGTAGGTAATAAAATGGAATTATATCCAATCATTACCACTATCAATACCACAACAGGGATGATCATTTTTTTCTGCTTTAGTATCAGACCTGCAACAATCAAAGCAGGAATTAACGCATATGCTGCATTTGCGCGGAATAAAAACATACCAATTATAATGGGCAGAAGCCGGATCAAATTCAATCGTCCTTGATATGCTTCAAAAAATTCCACTAAAAACAGTATACCAAACGCAGTAAAAATCGAGTCCTTATTTGCAAGAAACGGGATTTCCATCAGTAACGGATTTAGCAAAAATAATACGACCAGACCTTTATGCTTAATCGCAACTGATCCATAACTGATCATCCGGCTTAAGGCAAACGCAAAGAACGTATATTGTATGATAATGTATGCCGCATACCCCGGTGTATATGAACCAGTAATCATTTTCCCGATTTTCATGCATGTACCGATAAGGTAGACATAAGCAATCCGATGATGATCCGTAATCAGCTGTGTTGGATTAAGCAGCACAACCTGAGCAGACACCGGATTCTTTATTCCGAAGTATTGCAAAATACAAATCTGGGAATCATAGTGTACCATACCAGGAAAGATGCTTATAAAAAATATGGTGTAGCAAATCATCAGGATCAAAAAAATCTTTTTAAAGGAAATTTTGCTATACTTTTCATAACCCATGTTATCCAGTTTGCAGTACAGCTTATTTACCATATACGCGAACGGAATACAGCCTGCAAAGGTGATTCCCAAAACAGCTGCAATCCCAGCGCCATACAAATCAGTATCTTTGTTACAAAGAAACCCAATCCCAATAAGTAGTAAGAAAAGGAAGCTGAATAGATAGCTTCCTATGCTTATGTTCTTTAATTTTGTCATTTCCTGCCCCCTTTTTATCCGATATGTTCTGCAAGCGTAATGGAAATAATTATGACCCCAAACATCCATATTGCAGCAACATTTTCCACCTGAAAGAATTTTACATCCTCCCGAAAATTACAATAATAAATTGGAACACCAATTGCACTACATATACCCACAATAATAATTATAAAACTAATCCAAGACATAACAGATTCCTCCTTATTTTCTACTTTCTTATCCAATATGTTTGGCTATTTCAACAGTAAAAATTACAACTCCTATTATCCATGCAGGTATCCATTCTTCTACTGTAGATCCAGCATCTTCGAAAAAAATGCTGACAAGTATTGGCGTGCCAATCGCAATGCATACTCCTACGACAACAACTGCTAATCCGGCTAAAGATAACATGATACTCCTCCTTATGCTGGTTTGTTTAAACAAAGAATAAATTCGTTTCCCATTAGCTGTAAACTTAAGGTCATTAATGATGTAATTTCTTCCATTGATTTCCACCTTAATGTTTCGATCTCCATAAGCTTCATCTGTTTTTTCTTCGCTCTAATAACCTTCAATTACCTCCAACTTCTTCAAGTTCTCGATAAGCCACGGTTTGTCATCTTCCCATTTAACCATTTGGAAATCAACATCAAAATGTGGATTTAAGCGAAAATAACTACCTCTACCACAATACCAATAGGCTCCTTTCTTAAAAGGCTCTGATCTGTATGCACATAAAATGTCGTTTTCATCCCTCGCAATATATTTATACTCTTCTCTAAGACAATCCAAAAACGATCTGTCCCTCTTGCTAATCACTGGTTTTTCGATATACTCCGATTCAGTCCATTCTCTTAGCTTCTCTTTACAATCACTACCACGAAACAAGCATAGACAGCATTTAGTCTCATTGCACGAAACGATACGTCCGCTTTCCTTCAGTACGGCAATGCTATCTCCACTACAAGCAATATTCATAATCTCTTTTTCGTATTTTTCTTTATTCTTCATTTTTTCACCTCTCTTTCCTTCCTATCATATCGATTCTGCAAATTTCTATATTTTTGCAGATGGATTCTTGTATCTAAAACATGAAAGATTTTTCGAATTTCTACGCTGGTTTATTTAAACAAAGAATAAATTCATTTCCATTGGCTGTGAATTTGAGATCATTGATGATATAATTTCTACCATTGATCTCTACCTTGACCGTTCGATCTCCGTATGCTTCAGTTGCTTTCTCCAACATGGCGACCAACCCTTTTGCAGTTGTTGTAAGTTTTTCGATATCCTCTGTTTTCTTTGTTTCTACAGGTGTTGTTGTTTTTTCTGTCATAATTTTTCTCCTTTTTTTTATTTAATCGTATCTTCAAATCCTCTATTTTCTAGGATGTGGAAACGTCTTTTAGATGTCTACATGTTGATGTCCTTCCAGGTCAACAATCCATTTCAATTTTCCCCTTTCATTCCTTTCACGGACTTGCAATGTGCATAACCAACTTTCAATTCGTAAAAATAACCTTTCCTCAAAAGCAGGTTTTTCTGCTGTCTGTAATCGGTAGCGTTCCATAAGACTTTGTTCAAATATCGCTTGCAAAAAATGCTCCCAATCACCAGTCTGCTTCAAAACATATTCTGTCGCTGGTTTTAGAAATAAATGTAGGAAAAATCCGTAAGTAAGAACCTCTTCTTTCGTTCCTCCATAATGTTTCTTGTAATATGCTTTATATGCATCCAGTGACCCTGGATATTTTTCTTGGTCAAAATTTCCTTTTGCAATTGAAATGATGTCCTTTTCCATATGATAATCCCTGACAAATTCTTTCGGTTCATCCATTTTTCTCACCTCTCTTTCCTTCCTATCATATCGATTCTGCAAATTTCTATATTTTTGCAG
>OLSI01000491.1_pt1 | contig 33026 bp, 30 predicted proteins | sample 1672661 | NCBI WGS metagenome assembly OLSI01 (sample SAMEA3136711, study PRJEB25190) | human gut metagenome | biome: human gut; feature: human-associated habitat; material: faeces | place: Austria | collected 2013 | reverse complement strand
GGTGATGCGCGACCAGGTCCCGTACGACCCGGGGAGGGAATAGGGCGATCCAAGCAAAGGGCATCGGAGGCGGCCCCGCCGCCTGCTTCGCCATGCCCGGAAAGCGTTCGATATTCGGTTCTCAAACTGCAACGTTCGGACAATTAACTGTTCTCGAAAACCTACGGTTTAGCCCTTGACTTCATATAGCTGGTCTCCTTTCGCCCAAAGATAATTACCTTGATTATTCGATCCCTTTTGTTTCTGCGGAAGTGCCATTTCGCAACGAAAATGGCCAAAATGGGCCGCGACCTACTTTCATTTCCTACAAACAAAGCCCTGACGCCGGAAGGTTCGCATGTGCGACGCGACACGCAAAAAGAGGGCCGTATTTACGAACCCTCTGAAGAAAACGCAGGTAGGAGTAGAGAAGTCAGCTTTTGCACTCGGAACGCACGCTTAGCCCACAGCGCCCTGTCGCCATCGCCGCTGCGGAAGCGTTACGCCCGCCAGATTCCAGAGGCGCAACTGGTCGCTTCTATATGAGAAACTTTTATATACTTATATATCACTTAGTTACTAACATTCGTTTGAAAAGCTAGCTTCTATTTCAATGTAGGTGGTTTTTAGAAGCTATTGACTCTCAACATTGCAATTGCGCGACATGCGGCTGGGCTGCGTTGTTGTGCGGCGCGCATTCAACTACAATCGACGGCGAAATCGAAATTCCGACCAAGGGAGGAAATCATGCCCACTCGCGACGAGCGCCGCGCTGAAGCCGTCAAGCATTTGGCTCTTATGAAAGGCGCATTCGCCAAAGAAACCCAGGCGACCATCGATGCCGCTGTTGTCTACGAAGACGGCGACGCGCTCGCGCTCGAGTTGCCCAAGCCCACCGCCGAGGCAACCGAAACCCAGGTGACCAGCGATTTCACCACCACCGCGCTTCGCCGTGCACAGGGCAAAACCGCCATCGTCGACCCCGTTTCTTACACGCGCCCCGGCGGCGCCTACGAGGATGGCTCTTTCGGCCCCGAGCAAATTCTGTGTTCCGAAAGCAATCTTTACCCCGTTCTGTGCGGTATGAAGTCGGCCTACCACGACCAGAACCGCAGCTACATGTGCGGCATGCTGCTCACGAGCCGCGCGATGTACTTGCCGAACGTCGTTTTCATTCGTGAAGGCGAAATTCGCGAGGCGAACGTCATCGCCGTGCCCGAACCCAACCGCGAGCGCGCCCTGGAAAACCATCGCTCCGAACGCGAATGCCTCGATTGCCTGGCGGCCCGCATCGAAACCATGCTCAACATCGCGGCTGCCAACGAAATCGAAACGCTCATCGTGAACGCCTACGCATGCGGACGCCAAGGCTTCCAACCCGCCCAAGTCATCGAGCTTTTCCAGCAATGGATTGCCGCTCACCCTGGCGCCATCAAAACCATCGTGTTCGCCGTACCGCGCGCAAGCTTTGATGCGTTCGACGAGGCGCTCGGCCAACCCGCGCCCGTCGCTGAAGAGGTCGTCGCGCCCACCGAGGAACAGGAAAACGACGAATTCGACTTCCGCGCAATCGATTTGCCCGAAGGCATCACCATTCGCTAGAAGCGATGCCATGGAGCCGCCGACACCATCGGCAGTGTGCTGGGACCGTAAAGCCCGCCACCATTCCGACACGACTATCTCCTTCACTAAAGTGGTTTAGCTTGTCACTAAAAGCCTCAATCAAATTTTTAGTGAGATTTTTAGTGAGGACTCTCAGTATTGGAGATAGTCCCTCTTGAGAGCACAGCCAAGGCCCCGCGCTGAATACGCAAAAGCGATTCGAGCTCTGAACGCTAACTGTCAAAAACCACATCCTCACATATCAGTTAAAAATTCTATTTATCACTAAAATATTGAGTGATATGAAGATTCTTTTAGTGAGGTGCTAGAATATTTTATTGAAACAGAAAGCGCCAGTCAGGCAAGGAGCACAATGAGTCCGGAAGAGCTGACGGAGGTCGTCAAAAGGCTGCGCATCCAGCACAACGATGACGAAAACATCGAGGCAAAGAAGTGCGAAACAAAACTGAGCAACGACGTGTGGGAAAGCGTGAGCGCTTTTGGCAACACCTCGGGCGGTCTCATTCTCCTTGGTCTGGACCAAGAGAACGGCTTCACTATTCCCCCGAAATTTGACATAGATAAGTCAATCGAGCAGTTTGTCTCCGGCATGCAACCGAGAGACGGCAAGCTGACTAATCCGCCCCAATACAACCTCTCGAGAGTTGATTTCGAGGGAAGACAGGTCCTCGCCATCCGAGTAGCCGAGGTAGACCTCGCGCAAAAGCCCTGCTTCATCACGAGTCGCGGAGTGGAAAACGGTAGCTACAAGCGTGTTGCCGACAAGGACATGAAGCTCTCGGCGACAGAGATATTCGCTTTGCAGAACGCACTGGTGCCATCACCTGCGGACAAGAAAATCGTCCTGGAGGCATCCGTCGACGACCTCAACAAAGAAACAATCAGAAAAATCATCGAAAACGAGAAGATAAATCATCCCAAAGCGCTGCGTGGAGCCAAGACCCTGCAAGTCCAGATGGCTCGGCTGAACATAACCGATCAAAACGGCAAGATCAGACTTGGCGGCCTCCTTGCTGCGGGCAACTACCCGCAGCAGTTCTTCCCTAAGCTGGCCGTCGACGTCATGGTCCATCCCGACATTGAGAAGTCAACTCCGACAGGCCCCCGGTACCTAGACAGAACGGTATGCGAAGGAGAGCTTGGAGAGATCATAGAGGACGCCGTTGCGGCAACCGCAAAGAACCTCAGGCGAATATCCGTCATAGAGGGAGCTGGCAGAAAAGACGAGCTGGAGATTCCCGAAGAGGTCTTGCGTGAGGCTATCGCAAACGCAGTCATCCACCGAGAATACGGACCCCGCCATGAGGGCCAGTCCGTCACAGTCGACATCTATCCAGACAGGGTAGAAATCACGAACCCCGGAGGTCTCTGGGGCGGCAAGACTCTCGACAACATAGCAGACGGAACCTCGCTTTGCAGGAATGCGGCGCTCATGCGCTTGATGTCCGCAGTCGAGCTGCCTGGAGGGACTGGCAGGCCCGCCGAAGGCGGCGGAGGCGGCGTACCCTTCATGATCAGGGCAATGCAGTCGAAGACGCTCACTGCACCAGATTTCAAGGCAAATATCGACAGCTTCAAGGTAAGGCTCGGCAGGAGCGGAACGGAGATAGCAGTGAACCGCGAATGGATCAGTCGCGTAACCAAGCGGAAGCTATCGCAACACGAGCAGTCCCTGCTTCTCACCATGAAAAAATTGGGCACGTCAACGGTTCAGGAACTCCATAGAACCCTGATGATCGACTCTGACGAGATCCGCGAGACTGCCTCCCGATTCGAGAGGGAAGGCATAGTCTCCCATGTATATGCAGACACTTACAAGATGCTCGCTGACGATACCGGCCAGCACCCAACGCCGGAAGTGGAAGACGTCCTGCTCTCTATACTGCAAACCGACAAGGCTTTAAGTATCCAAGAACTCGCAGAGATGATCGGGAAGACCGTTCCCAGCACCCGCTATCACGTCAAGAAGCTTGTGGAAGCCGGGTTCGCAGTGCCAACCGCATCGTCAACAAGTCGAAGCAGGAAGTACCTGAGGAAGCAGGCTTCTCTGTAATCGCTTAGCCGTCGGTCAGTAGCACACGCACCATGGCGGCGCGCTTGATCTGTAACGTAACGGTCATAAAGGAGGTCGCGGTTGCCTGGAGAAACCCCGCCCACCAGTCTGAACAGCTTCCCATTCCTTGGACACGAGAAATAGGAAGCTGTTCAGACGGCGTGACAGCCTCTGCCATTCAATCGAAACTACAGGCTCTCGTAGTAGCCACGTATTTTTCTAGCCATAAGGATACGGCGCTGAGCAAGGAAGCCCTCGTAATCGGCCGCACCCATATCGAATATTCCTTCCGGAATACAATTCGCTTTGAGATTGGCAATAAGATCCGCCTCGGTGGCGATGTCGCCGAAATACTTGTCTTCTGCCGCAATGGCTTCGCGTGCCTTAGTAAAGTACTCGCCGGGACGCATTTCGCCAATCGCTATGTTGATGCGCTTTTCGAGGTAGGTGTAGTTTGCGATTTGATTATAGAGGCGTTGCGGCGCGTCGATCGTTTTTCTCAAATACGCCTTTGGGAAGATGTGGTGGATATCACCAACGTTGCCGATGACGCCGGCCACCTTAAACCCGTTGGTAAACAGGGTGTTGTCAGCTGATCGAACCTGCGAGGCCACGTAGACCATCCATGCGCCGGTACGCACCGAGGTCGTAACGAGACTCTGCGGCAAGGCGACTTCCCAGAAATTGTCGGAAAGCTGCGATGCGACGACCTCGTTGTAGAACGGGATGAATCCCTGCTCGGATATACGACGCATGTCGCGATCCATGATAGATTCCGACGAGCCCGAATAGCGCCCCGTAAGGATGGACATCACGTACCAACGCTGCACCCAGCGCTTAACGTCGGTCGAAGGCACAGAGTCATCTTCTCGCAGGGTAAGGTACAAGTTGTAAGCAAAATTAACCGCCCCTTTGGATCCGATTATCGACGAAGACACAAATCCCGCAGAGCGAAGAGCGGCGGTAAAGTCCTGGAAATTGCTTTTACGCATGAACTTAATCACGCCGTCGTGCAGTTTGGCGAAGGAGGCGTCCGCTATCTCGCCCTTGAAATCACGAGCCTCAAAATCACGGCCAGAAAGAAGAGATACCAGGTCGGCGAGTTTGCCCCGGCCGAACATGTGCATGAACGCGACGCGCAGGACGTCATTGTAGTCGGGGTCGTAAATGTCATCCTTGTCGTCTTTGAGCCATTCGCACTTGTCTGCGTACTCAGATCTCATGAACTCAGCGTCGTTCTGGCTAATGGTGGTCCAGAATTCAGGCTTGGCGGCCAAATGGCAATAATAGTCGATAGCCTTACGCAGCATGTTGCCACCGTGCGCCTCATCGGCGGCAATTTTAGACATCGCGAAGTCGGCTTGAGATAAAACGGCGCCCTTAGAATTGATGCGGATGAAGATGTCCGTAACCTCGTCGATGCTGCATTCAGCAGCCACGACGATGCAGCCGAGTTGACGCGTTGCTATCGCCTTAAGATCGGTAATCCTCGAGTTCACGACCTTGGGATCGCAGCCGGGATTCGCCTCGATGTATCCGTTGACGAATGTCCAGGAGTCGAAATCGGGGGCGAAGAATTCGGCGATGTCCGATATCCAGCGCGGATCTTTATCGATCACCGGCGTAAGTACGGCAAAGGGAGTATCCTCGCCTTCGTAAAGAGGGTTGAAGGCTATCTTTACGCGCTTCGACTCGTAATCTTCGTTAAGCACGGCTTTACCCGCGAGCGCGGCGGTGAGCGCAGTCACACGCTGCTGACCGTCGATAAGCACCGTCTTGCCCTCTGCGACGCCGCCACCTTTGATTTTCACATCAGGGTTCTTCCAGGTGATCAGATAGCCTGTCGGATATCCATAGTAAAGAGAGTCGATCAAGTCGCGAACTTTGGTGCTGTCCCATACGAAGGGTCGTTGGATTTCAGGAATCGCGATGTCGCCGGATTCTATAAGTCCGAGAATGCTTTGCACCGAGTAAGTAGTGACGCTGTAGCAATCTTTCATATGCAATCCTAGAAACTTGAGCTAAACGAACGAAGCCATTTTACTTCCTATATACGGTTTTCACAGAGATGGATCCCGTTAACTCCCCCTACGAGAAGCGCGTGGATGCCAAGCACGACGTGCTGCAGATTCACACCCATGTCCATCAGAACGTCAGCCGAAGCCACGATGAAATTGGAACGCTTCACGCCCCCCCCCACGAAGACCGGCGCAACTACCCTCATTGCAAGTTCTGGATGGCGGATCCAATCCCAACAACGAGGAAGGCGCCTGCTGAGCCAAGCCTTGGGAAACTGGCTATTTAGCTGCATAAGGCCAATCTTTGAGACATCGATTTCGCCAGGCATCAGTTTAGGGAGAAGCAAATTGCGAAATTCGGCGAGCTTCAAAGACTCTATTTTGTTTGCGAGGATACCATCAAACACAGGCCTCAGTATTGCGGATAGCTCCTGGAATGTAGATTCATCGTACGAGATCGACAAACGCAGCGTTTCGACCGGGCTCAGATTTGCCTGGGCCGTGCCTTTTGCAATTCCAATCATTTCGCTCCGAAATGATTGCTGACGGAAGATGAAATATAGACCGGCGAGACAATGCTCGTCGCGAGGTAGCAATACGGCTACGCGCTGATTAAGTAAGCAGCTGGTCTCTGCAACTATGCCCACGCGACCTACGTTTCCCGTCAACGAAAGAACGACATCACCGGGCTTAAGCTTGCAGTGTTCCTTCATTTTGATGGGCAGCTCGTCAAGCCTGTTTGACGACGAGCAATCAACGTTGCCGTCTTGGACGTTTTTTATAGTCAGCACCTTATATCGTCCACTTTCGGTGTATGCCCCGCTTTTGAAAGCAAAGCCATTACCCAATTCAAGGATATCGCTCAACAAACAATTGCTAATGCAGCTATCGAGATATTTGCAAGTTAAAGCTTGACCCAGCTCTTCTAAATAGCCATTTACCATAGTGATGGTGCGTTCTGTTGCAAATTCAGGGGCATCCCTACATACCTGCCACAGCTGCAACTGCTGTCACGCAAGCATGTGTTGTAACCATGAAAGTTTGGTACTTCTTGGGGTTTGGGACCACTTTGGGACCACTTGGGGGTCCAGACAAAGAAAAAGGCCACAAGCTTGAGCCTGTGACCTGGTGTTATTGGTCGCGAGGATCAGATTTGAACCTACGGCCTCCGGATTATGAGCCCGACGAGTTGACCAGGCTGTTCCACCCCGCAATATGTTAGGTGCCTTAAAAAGGAATGCATACAGCCTCAGCAATTAACGCAAAGCCGAATTTCCAAGAATGCTCGCCAATCGCTAGCTCTTCATAATCAGGGCAAAGCGCTCGTTCGCTCTTCAATCGTAATAAGAATTTCGGCATCCAAACACGGGGCGGTCCCTATTCCTCGGAGCCGTCCCATTCAATGCCACTCGCCCTTCGCTAGCTACGACGACGCTAACAACCTGCGCACGAAAGCACGCGAACCAACGCAAAAAAACACCGGATACGTCATACGCATCCGGCGTTTTTGGTTCCTCGGTGCAAACGTCGCACCCAACGAACGGTTGGGGACGGCTGCGCCGAAGATTGACCGCTCGAAAATCGGGCTTGCAAGACGCAACCAGACGCCCCAATCGAAGAAGCTCCGCCCAAACGTCGCCCACACGAAACCAGCCACCACCCAGTTGCCTCACGCGCTTATTCAATCGGCCCCATGAGGAACATATTGTGCGTCGACTGGAACAGCAGCTTGCCCGTCGCCGCCTCGCGCGTGGTCACGCGAATCACAGCGGTCGAGCGGCCCTTGTGCAAAGGCTCGGTCGTCACGTCGACCTTGCAGCACGGCACCGCCTTGAAAAAATTGATGCTCGCGGAATTGCACACGTTGTTCACGCCAAACGAATACGTCGCGAACCCGCAGCCGATTTCTCCAATGAAATAGCCCGTGCCGCCATGGATACCGCCGCGATAATTGCCCAAGCTTTCGGGAATGTCCATCGTGAAGTGCACATACCCAGGCTCGCTTACCTCGACAATCTCAATATTCTCTCGGAACTCGGGCGCTTCAGGAACGTTGCACCACATCTTCTCGATCAGTTTCTCGTCAACCATTCCGATTTCCCCTCCGCATGCAAAAAAAATATCGTTCGCACCAACAACGTCAGCTGCCTTCATCGGCGTCATTTTCGTGCAACCGTCACATTGCATCAATAAACAACTTCCGTTATCTGTGGAAAGAAGTCGAGCGCAGGCCAGTCCGCCTTCTTCCGCCTAGGCCTTGCGCACTAAATAGCAGCAATGGATTTTGGCATTGCGCTCGAAATCGTGCGGAATGGTCTGCGGCGTAATATCTTCAATTGCCACGCCAGCCTCGGCAAGCGCTTCAACATCAGGCTTGAAATTGCGCAGGTTGCAGCTGAACACCGCTACGCCGTCGCGCTCGAGCAAGCGCACCACATTCGTCAGCAGCTTCACGTGATCGCGCTGCACACTCCAGGTGTTTTTGCCCATGGCCTTCGAATTCGAAAACGTAGGCGGGTCCACGAAAATCAAATCGAAGCGGCGCCATCCGCGCGCCTCACATTCAATCCACTGCAACACATCGGCGCGCACAAAGCCGTGCTCGGGGCCATCGCAGCCGTTCAATTCCATATTGCGATGTGCCCACGACAAATAGGTCTGCGATAAATCGACCGTAAGCGTCGATTTTGCGCCGCCCACCGCCGCATGAACCGTGCAGGTGCCCGTGTACGAGAACAGGTTCAAAAACGACTTGCCTTCGGCCATGCTTCCAACCATTTCGCGCGTCACGCGGTGATCGAGGAAAATGCCCGTATCCAAATATGAACCCAGGTCGCACTCGAACACGTTGCCCGATTCCTGTGTATAGAGCACATGCCCCTCTTTTTGCTGGTCGGTATATTGCCCGCCGCCTTTTTCGCGACGGCGTGTCTTCAAGAACACGCGCTCGCGAGGAATGCCAAGCGTTGCCGAAGCGATTTCCACCGCATCGTACAGACGGGCGGCAGCTTTTGCCGCGTCGATTGATTTCGGCGCCTGATACTCGGCTATGACCAGGCAACTCTCACCTTCGCTTTTCCATACGCCATCATATCGATCGATAGCTACAGCGAAATCTGGCAGGTCGGCATCGTAAACGCGATAGCACGAAATGTCGTTGTCGCGCGCCCACTTGCGGCGGTCTTTCGCCACTTTGCGAAGACGCGCCGCGAACTGATCGGCGCCCTTGTCGCGACACAGCACCTCGACTTTGCGCCCGCCGTCGATGTTGCCCACCATAAGGGGATACTGCGCAGGCAACGGTTCGAAAGCGGGCTCCGTGGCCGTCAGCTCAACATCGCCGCGAGCGCCGCAGGACGCGCCATTGCCACGGGACCCCCAATCGTTATGGGGTCGGCCATTGCCACGAAGTCCCCGTTCACCGCGGGACCCTCCATTGCCACGCGAAGCACCGCGACCACTTGGCCCGCTTTTGCGCGAATCTCGCCCTCGGAAATCGCCTCGTGCGCTCGAGCGACGCGCTTCTTGGCCACCTTGGCCATCACGCGCGCCACGTTTACCGTGCGATGGGTTTTGAAACTGCTCGTTTTGCGCCACTTACGCACCCGCCTTCACGCCAAATTCGAACGGCGGCTGAGCCACCATCTCAAGCACCAGCTGGCAACGAATGGAAAGCGGATCGCGATTCTCACGCAGAAACGCCGGCACCTCAGCGCGCGGAAGAAGGAATGACTCGATAAATTCGGTCGACTCGCTGCGCGGCTCGGCCACACGTTCTACCTCGGCAAATACCATGGCGATGCTCTCGTCGCCCATGCCAAGCGACGAAAAACCAGGCTGCACGCATGCACGCGCGCTCACCGGCTGACCGCACTCGTCGCGCACCAAATCGAAGCCGGTTTCTTCGCGCAGCTCGCGGGCCGCGCATTCCACAATATCCTCGCCAGGCTCGCGCAAACCAGCGGGAAACGCCACGCACATGCGATTCATGGGGAAACGGAATTCGCGAATGAGCAGAAACTCATCGTTCGCCGTATGGCCCACAATGCACACCGCATCAACCTGGGGCGCAACGGTTCCCAGCGTCTCGATTTCACTGCGATATTCCTCAAGGCCCTTGCGCGAAACCACGTCATATTTCAGCTCGCACCCATTCGGCAAGCGATACGTCAGAATATATTTCTTAATCCAGCCATCGCTCACCTGCTCGATGCCGAGCAATTCGGGCAATCCGGCCGTCTCATCGAAGCTTGCCGTGCACACGTCTTCTTCCATAATCGCTCCTTCGAATGCCACTTGGTCGGCAGCGTTTACTGCAGCGTTTTTTCATCTGCACCATTGTATAGCGACGACGCGCGCAAAACAGAAGAGGACGGCAACGCCGCCGCGAAAACGGCTATCGCGCCCCATGACAAGCATCGCGAACGGCGACAAACGTCGGCGAGCATCGGCAAGCGCCGATCGAACAGCCCGACAGTCCAAGTCGAACGGCTCGTCGGCCGTCAATCCGAATCGAACGGTTCGCCAGCTCGCCTCGAACAGCCCGTCAGCTCAAATCGACCAGTTCCTGACGTACGCGCCGCGCACGCTGACGTCCATTGACGCTCGGACCGCACACGCAATCAAATTCATAGGCAAGCAAACGAAGCGCCGCAAAACACACGGCAAGCGTTACCACGAGCGCCGCAAGCAAAATCGCGAGCTCCATGACAGACCCCTTTCCGCAAACGCAAAAGCTCCTATCGTATGCTCGCCGCGAGAGTTTCGCGAAAGAATCAAACCCCTTTCGACGAGCGCGGGAAAAGTCCAATTCGCTGGAATCATCATGTCGCACGAACGTAAAACCCACGCAAAGCGCAGGTCAAAAGTAAAATTCGAAACCCTCTGCCCAAATAGGAAATCGTGAAGATGCTGCCAAAGTGCCATGGACGTTTTTTCACATTTCCAGGAGCAGCCCCCTGCGGGTGTACGATGGCGACCCCTTTTACCGAAAGCCTGGAGATGACCCACCCATGCGAGAACGCATCAAATTCCACAGCAAGCGACTTACGCTTTTCTTCATTCAGCTGGCCTTCCTTGCCGGCGTTTGCTACATCGGCGAAGCGGTTTCGGTCCATTTGCCCGTCGAGGTTCCTGCGAACATCTGCAGCATGGGTATTCTGCTCTCGCTGCTTATCTCAGGCATGATCGACGAGAGCAAAATCGAACTCGTATCAAGCTTCCTGCTGAAATACATGCCCGTATTCTTCATTCCCGCGGGCGTCACGATTCTAAGATGCCTCCCCATGATCGGCGACCGCATCGGCTGGTTCGCACTCGTATGCATCATCACCACCGTGCTCGTGTTCCTCTCCACGGCGCTCACAGTTATTCTTGTTGGACGCTTGCAGAAATACATCGCGGGCAAACGTGCCGGCAAAGATGTCCATCTGCGTGGCGTGTTCACAACCGAGACCGAAGGAGAATAGCCATGGATTTCGCATCAATTCTTGAAGCAGGCGGAAGCCTGGCGCTGAGCATTGGCGTGTTCGCGTTCGCCGTGTGGCTTAACCGCAAAACGAATTCCCCGCTCCTCAACCCCCTGCTCGTCACGGTGGCCATCATCATGATCGGCCTTACCGTGTTCAACATCCCCCTCGATTCGTACGAAAAGGGAGCAACGCTCATTTCGTCCATGCTCGGCCCCGCCACTGCCGTGTTGGCGTTCTCCATTTACCAGCAACGCAAAATCCTGCAGAGCAATTTCCTGCCGATTTTCATAGGATGCTTGGTAGGATCCACCGTTTCCATGGTGAGCGCATACGGACTGTGCGAGCTGTTTGGCCTGGGCGACCAAGTGGCGCTTTCCACACTGCCGAAATCGACCACCGCTCCCATCGCGCTTGCCGTGACCGGAGAGCTGGGCGGAACTGCGTCTATCACCATGGCGGCCGTCATGACCACGGGCGTTATGGGCGCCATCTTCTCGCCTATGTTGGCCAATTTGTTCCACATCAAGAACAAAGTGGCCCAAGGCGTGGCCATTGGCACGTGCAGCCACGCGGTAGGCACGGCGAAGGCTCTGGAAATGGGCAAACTCGAAGGAGCCATGAGCGGCGTGGCCATTGCGGTATCGGGCCTGCTCACCTGCTTTATTGTTATTGCGGCTACATCCATTATGTAAGGAGCGAACTTGGGCAGCATTCCTACCCTTGACTTCATTGGGGCAAACACGCCAGCGGCAGCAGCGGAACTCGCAAACGAAACCGTCATCGAGACGGCGCACGGCGTCGTGTGGCCAAGCGCCCCACAGTGCGTTCATGGCGCGATTTTCGATTTGGACGGAACCTTGCTCGATTCTATGCCCTGGTGGGACGACTTGGGCGAGCGCTACCTTCGCTCACTCGGCAAAACGCCCGAGCCAGATATTCGCTATCACTTCAAGCGCCTTACCATGGAGGGTTCAGCGCGCTACATGAAGGAAACCTACGAGCTGGAGCAATCGATTGAAGAAATTTGCACGGGAGTGATGAGCGGCATTGAATTCGCCTACCGCGATTGCATCCAGTGCAAGCCGAGCGTTGTCGACATGCTTGAGGCGCTGAGCAACGCGGGTGTCGCCATGTGCGTCGCAACCGCCACGCGCCGCGACTGCGCGCTTGCGGCCCTCGAACGACTCGATATTCTTAAATATTTCTCGGCGCTGTTCACCTGCACTGAAGTGGGCGCAAGCAAAACCGAACCCGACATTTTCGAGCTGGCACTTTCGCACCTTGGCACCCCGCGCGAAACCACGTTCGTGTTCGAAGATTCGCTGCACGCTATCGAAACGGCGCATGCGGCCGCCTTCCCCGTGATGCTCATCGACGAACCGGCCAGCGCAGGCGACGCGAAAGCATGCCAAGCCCTCGCCGACGTGCGCCTGAAAAACTTCACAGCCTTCTCAACGCTCTAGTCGCGGAAGTGGCGCGCATCGCAACTCGCGACCTGTTAAATGCTCGTAGCGTTTAACAGGCACGGAAAAGAAATGAGGGGAGCGAGCCCGGTGTTCACTCCCCTCCCTTGATGAAACGACGAATGCGTTCCGATTAGATTTCGCCCGCTTCGGCAGCCTTCAAGGCCTGCGTCAGCTGGTCGGCGCAGCTCGTGGTGCGACGACCGCAGGTATTGCCCTCAAGAACAGAAACGACCCAATCGACAGGCTTGCCCTCGATGAGCTTTGAGACAGCCTTCAGATTGCCGTCGCAGCCGCCGACGAAGCTCACGTTGTGCACATTGCCGTCGACGATGTCGAAATTGATTTGGCGCGAGCACGTGCCGCGCGTATTGAATGTATGCATGCCATTCCCCCTTGGAACTTCTCGTGATACCCGCACAGCTTACCATGATGAACTCTCATAGGCAGGCTATAATCAATCGCACTGAATACTTGCAGAATTCCTAAGGAGGTGACCATGCCACAACCCGCCCGCGCCCTTGCCGGTGCCGCATGCGCGCTCGTGTTGAGCACCACCATGTTCACCCCCGCAGCCTTCGCTGACGACGCCAAAGGCGATGACGCCACAACATCCCGCAACGCCATCTCCGCCGCTGCCGATTCTATACGCGGAGAGCTTGGCCCCGCACTTTCAACATATGACCAAGCGAAAAAGACCCTCGAAGTCCTCGAAGCGACCGATATCGCCACTGCCCGCGTTCAGGGCCTGCAAGATATGATGTATGACGGCACCGAAAAGCGCCCCACAGTCACCCTGCGCATTGACTCGGTCAAAGACGGCAAGAAAACCGAGACGTCACTTCGCGAGGGCGTCGATTTCAACGTGCGATTCGATGGCGACCTGGTCAATCCCGGCACCGTGCACGTAACCATCACCGGCGCAGGCGACTACACGGGCACCGTGGAAACGAGTTTCGTGATTCTTCCGGCCGACTTGGCAAACGCAACCATCGACATGATTCCCGACCATGTACGCACAAGCTACCCCATTGAGCCCGACCCCGTCGTGAAACTCGACGGGCGCACCCTTGTAAAAGGCGTCGATTACGAGGTGTCTTATTCCGAAAACGTGAACGAAGGCACAGCGACGCTCATGGTGAAGGGCATCAGCAATTGCGCTGGCGACACGCACGCGACATTTCAGATTATCGCGAATCCCAAGGAAGGAAAAATCGGTTATCGAGCCGTATTCCCTTACGTAGCTGCTGCTGCGCTGGCCTGCTTCGCCGCGTTTGTCGTGCTGGCGGGCGCCCTTATCCACAAACGTCGCAAAGCAAAGCGGTTGCAAACAAAATAAGCTACGAAGGACGCACATCCGCACCGAATTCGCGTCCTTTCGCGCGCCCTCGCCAAGCCGCGTCGCAGATAAAAAGCTCCGCGCCAGCATTAAACCGCGCCCCAACGCTAAACCTGCATTTCGTCATGCGCTCCATCGAGCCGCATCTCGAACGCAAAAAGCCCGGAATGAATCTTCATCCCGGGCTTTTTAAGCCTTATTCAACGAGAAGGCTGCGTTTATTCGAACAAAACCTGATCGTCTTCGTCGTCTTCCACCGCGAATGCGTTCCATGCCCCCGAATCGGCGAAGGCGAGGAAATCATCCGTAGGAATGTCCATGCGCAGGCCTTCTTCGTCGAACGTGCCATTGAAACGCTCTTCGAATTTCGCCCTCACTGGACCGTTCACGGGGCGCGAGAACCATACCCACGACGCCACCGGACCGCCAGCGTCGTTGAAGTCGGCACCAAAGCCAGCGTCGACCGGCGTGCCGTCTTTACGCTGAATCATATATTCGTCAATCGCGAAACAGCCATCGAACTGCATGCGCGAAGCAATGCCCTCAATGGAGCTATCGACGGTGTTGCCCTTTTCGAAGAACGTGATTTTCACCGTGCCTTCCGCGGGTTCGACGGCAGCAGCGTCACCCTTGTCCATGAATTGCGCGGCCATCATTTCCGCGAGAGCTTTTTCGGAATCACTCAGCATGCTTCCTCCATTCCAAAACGCCGCCCCATCAGCGACGCATAACGACATGTCCTTAATATAGTCGAAGGTCGCAGCACGTGCACCAAATGCGCCCTTTCAATCGCAAAGCGAGACGAATTCGCCTTTATCCATAGGCTCGCCCTATTTATCACGCGCGAATAGACCCACAACGACAACCGCGACGAAACAGGGGCTTTCTTTTCGTCGCTGCGCTTTTCGCGACTTTTCAGCGAGCGAAAGTCGAGCGCACTACAATGGGCTCATTCACGAAAGGACCCATGGGCCTAGAAAATTCATTGCGAAGGAGTTATGCGATGTTTTGCGTTTATTGCGGCACAAAACTCCCCGATGAAGCACGATTCTGCTTCATGTGCGGAAAGAAAGTCGAACTCGCCGACAATGCAGAAAATATCGTTACCGCCAGCAGCGGAAGCATCGACGAAGAAGGATTCGGCATCGAAATTCAAGAGGCCCCCACAACCAGCTCCAGCGAGAAAAACCCCGACACACCAGAGCTTGCCATTGAAGACGGCCTCATCGAAGATGCCCACGACGCGTTCGCGACGGCCAACGAAAGCGGCCCAGACGAAACATCGGCGGAAGACCAATCCAGCGAGCAAGCATACGGCATATCGGAATCCGCCGACGAAAACAATCACGACGAGGCCGAAGAAGCTCAGGGCTCGAACTCGGCCGAGCTCGACGCCCCGAACAGCTCGTCGAACGAGACAACCGTAATTCCCTTTGCCACATCGTCCAGCAAGACGACCGTGATTCCCCTTGCCGCACCGTCGGACAAAACGACGATACTCCCTGGATTCGGCGCCGAAAAAGCAGCCCTCGAGCAGGAAAAATCTGACGAAATCGCCGCGCTTGCAGCTCTCTATCCCGATGCCAACCCCGCTCAATTCTGCGACCCCACGCCTTTTGAGGCGAAAAGCCCCGACATTACCGAGTTCATCGCCCCCGCACCCATTAATGGCACCAAGCCCGCCTCTGCGGAATCGGTCCATTACGCCGAAGGCCAAAAAAAGAAGAGCGCTGGCAAACGCACCCTTCTTATCGTCTTCATTGCAATCATCGCAGTGCTTGCAGCGGCCGCTGCATTCGGCATGTCATTCGACGTTTTACCAAACTAGCCCTTTGATCTGCGGATATCAAAGCCGCCAATAGGCCATTAGACAACGAGCCTTTGCACTTCATCCTTAGAGTGAACGCCAAGCTTCGCATACAAATGGCGAGCGTGCGTTTTCACCGTATTCTGAGACAAGAACAGCTCACGCTCAATTTCAGCGCGCGTCTTGCCCTGAGCAATAAGTGCAAGGAGTTCAGTCTCTCGCTCGGTAAGGCCGAATTGCTCGCGCAGCACCGAGCAGCGCGCAAGCAGCCGTTCGCGTTGCCCAACGGCGCGCTGGCCGCTTTCCAAATCGATGCCCGCAGCGCCCCAGTCAGCGTTCACCGATTCCTCGCTGCGCCAAACCAGCACGCTCACGCCAACGAGCAAAAGTCCCACGCCCGCCACAGCTGACAACGCGAACGCATCGGGCACCACACCAAGCGCGCGCAGTCCATCGCGAACAAGAACGCCTACTAAAATAGCCCCCTCGCTGCTTGCGCGCGCGATGGCGAACATGCGCAAGCTGGGAATCTCAAAACGAAACGCCACATTCGCGAGCATCGCGAGCGCAAACACGGTAAACCACACGTACGCGAATTTCGCAAGGAACGAAACCACCGCCCCAAGCCCCGCAAACGCAAGCGGCGTAAAAGCGTATGCCGCAATTGCCGCAATCAGGCACACCTGCGCCAGCTTGCGCAGGTCGAATGATTTTTCTCCATGGAACGCGGCATACATAAGCGCACCACCCGCCACAGCCGTCGCCCAAATGCGATGAATCGCGCCCATGCCCTCGTCTATATTCGCGAAAAAGCCCGAAATTCCTGATGCGAGCCCCGCAAGAGCCATAATGCCCACGATTCTCCAGGGAATACGAAACTCCACAGCGACGCAAGGCACGGGCCGCTCGGGAGCAACGATGCGAAAACTCGCCCACGCGCACGCGAGTGACAACACCGGCAAAAGCGCGGTTGCCGCAACTGAGTAATTATGGGTCATGGTAGAAATGAGACAATATGTAGCCCATGCAGCGACGCATGACCCGCCGCCATACACCACCATCTGCATGGTGCCAAGCTGACAATAGATTTCCGCCCACAGGCAGAACAAATAAGCGCCACCGAGTGCCGAAGCTATGCCCGCGACGAAAACGAGAGTCGCATTCGCATCACCCGGCACAAATACATAACCGAGCACCGCCGTAAGCGCGGTCGTCGCAGCAACGAGCACGTTGCCCATCGCGCGCTGCGAGCTCAACGGCCCCAAGCGCGAAGCGATCAGCGCCATGATCACAAACATGCCAATATCGCCCACGCGCATACCCATAGACGCCACACTTCGCAGCACGGTGGACTCACCGCAAAAAATAGACGGAATGTGAACGCAGCACAGCCATGCCACAAAAAAGCCCATTCCGAGCAAGCGCAAAGGATGAAGCGCGGTCGATACGGCGGAATCGTCCGACGCATCGACGCTGACGGAATCGAACTTGCCAAGCGTTTGCGCGCCTTGCACGCCTCCCGCTAAACGCACGTTTTCCGCCGAGCGCGCGCCCCGCGACATCGTTTGGTTTTTCGACATGACCCTCCCAAAAAGCCGCTGACTGCACGGCACCCACTTCACACGGCATTATACCCAAAACGCAATGCTTCTTTCGCATATGCATTCTTCCAGGTCACTAAAGGGGTGATGAGGGGTGAGCACGAATTCACCCCTTTGCGCGCACGCTTCACCCGAGACAGAGCAAGGCGGCGGCGCAATGATGAGCCCATCGAAGGCGGAGCCAAGCGCACCACGCGCAAACGGCTCGGGCGAAAGGGTCGCCCCGAGTTCGGAAGAACGCGCGCCTTATACCATTGAGGAGGGAACAATGAGCACTAAAGGAATGAGCCGCCGAAACTTCTTGGCGTTGGGTTCGTTGGCCGCCGTCGCTGGGGGCGCCGCCCTTGCAGGCTGCGCCCCAACGAAGTCGGAAGGCAAGGCATCGAAAGACGACGCCAAAGCCGCCGAGATTAAAACCGCCGACGAGACCACGGAATGCGACATTGCCATCGTTGGTGCGGGCGGCGCCGGCATGTGGGCGGCCGTCGAAGCGTGCCGCGCTGGCAAAAAAGCCATCGTGATCGAGAAAGGCCAAGACGTCGGCGTATCCAATGGCTCAATAGCGGGCGGTCCATTCATGGTGGGATCGAAACTCCAGCAGGCAGCCGGCATCGATTTCGGCGTTGAGGAGGCCTTCTGCCACATTATGGAATACGCCCACTGGGCAACCAACGGCGGCGCTATCAAAAAGGCAGTCGAACTCTCCGGCTCCACCGTCGACCAGTTCACCGACGATTTCGGCGTTCCCACCGGCCTTCGCCCCGATAACTACGGCGCCGGCCACAAGTCGGTTCGCTGTAACTTCCAGGCCGACCCGAAAGATTCCAAAACCCAGCAGAAGGGTGTGAATCGCATGGGACCGCTGCAACAATGGTGCGAGGCCAACGGCGCCCAGTTCCTGTTCAGCACCACGGGCAAAACGCTGCTCATGGAAGAAGGCGCCTGCGTCGGCGTGCAATGCGAGCAGGACAAGAAGGTCGTCAACGTGAAGGCCCCGGCCGTCATCGTGTGCACTGGTGGATTTCTTGGCAACGACGAGATGATGCAGAAGCAGCTTGGCACGCACGTGAACCCCTTGGGTAACGTGTTATCCATCGGCGAAGGCATCGACATGGTTACCGCTGCGGGCGGCCAGCTGTCCACACAGTGGGGCATTGCCGGAAACGAGTTCTCGGGTTCCAATCAAAACGCCGACGGCGTGTGGGGCAAAAACAACGCCGCCTTCTCCATTGGCATTTATGGCACCATGCTGGTAAACAACCAGGGCCGCCGCTTCGCCAACGAAGGTCGCTTCGCCAATTTGCCGTTGGCACTCGGCGGTGCAATTTCGCTGGTCGGTGGCCAATATTACGCCATTGTCGACCAGGCTTACGTTGATGGCCTGAATGCAGGAACCGACGCATGGACCCTGTGCGGCTCCGATGCCGAAAACTGGCGCACCGGCTCTATGACCCTGAAAGGAAAGAGCCTCGAAAAGGTTCAGGAAAACATCGACGCCGCCGTGGCGGCAGGCTGGGCGTTTAAGGCGGACAGCATTGAGGAACTTGCCAACGCAATCGACGCGCCTGATCTCGTCGAAACCGTGGACGAGTACAACGACTACTGCGCTGACGGCAAAGACGAGCAGTTCTACAAGCCCGCATGCTTCCTGCAATCCGTTGCTACCGCGCCGTTCTATGCCCTTCAGTACGAGCCCAGCGCTTGGGTAACCATCGGCGGCATTCGTACGAACGACCGTATGCAGGCCATCGACAACAAGGGCAAGGCCATCAAAGGCCTCTACGTTGCCGGCGCCGACAACGGTACCCTGATGAGCGCGCCCTATTGCGACTACGAGGGCTTCTCTCTCATGTGCGCTTATAACGGCGGCCGCATGGCAGGCATGTACGCTTCCGAGGACATCGACGCGTAAGCCAACTTTACTCGCGGCCGCAGCTGCGAATGCATGCGCCCAAAAAAGCACCTCCCAATTGCCCCTCCCAAAAAAAAGCAGGACGGTCAAGCGGCCGTCCTGCTTTTTCTTTCGAATACGAAGAGGCGGCGTGCCTCTAGAACATCTCACGTTTATTGAATACGTACAGCTGCTCGAATTCCGACTGGCTCTTCGTAAGGTAAATGATGCCCTCGATAACGCCAATGAGCCATACCACGCCCGCCGCAATGCCGATCGTGAGCAGGCTGCCCAAAATAGTCACGCCCAACATAATGAAACCCGTGGTGTGATAGCCCAGATAAAACTTATGCACACCAAACACGCCCAAGAAAATCGCAAGCAGGCCTGCGGCAACATGGTCTTTCGTATGCACGAGCGGCTGCTGGTAGGGAACCTGATAGGCACCTTGGCTCGACGCATAATAGCCATTGCTTTGCGAATAGTACGCTGCTTGACCTGGCTGCTGAGCATAAGGTCGCTGAGCGGCATAACCAGGCTGCGCATAGGGTTGCTGCGGCTGGCCGGCAGGCTGCTGCGACGCCGCCCCTTGCTGCCCATAAGGAGCGCCATTGAAGACAGGAGGCGCCGGCTTGGGAGGCTGCGACGTGGGCATGAAATCGGCAACGGCAGCCGCGACATAGGCAGGGTCGACCGGTTTGCCGTCGTCATCGACGACCTTCTCGATCGGCGGGGTGTTCGGGAAAGCCTCGAAAGCCTCTGGCGCGGCAGTCGACACGTTGGGAGCGGGGGCGGGAACCGCTTCGACCGCGGAGGCGTTGGTTTCGGCAACGAAAGACCCCGTCATACCCAAATCGGCAACGGGCGCCTCGGATGAAATCGCGGGTTCGGCAACCTCGGCAACCTCAGCAACCTCAGCAACCTCGGCAACCTCGGCAACCTCAGCCGAAGCAGCCAAAGCAGAAGAATCGCCCCCGGCAGACCCGCCCGCGCTCGTGGCCGCAGAAAGTTCCTCGAGGCGCTTGTTCATTTCTTCGATTTGACGCTTGAGCACCTCAATTTCAGTAGCATGCGCAGCCGCCGAATTCTTCGCCTCTTCAGCCATAACCTCTCACCTTTTTCAAAACGGCGTATCGCGTATATTCGCGATGCCCGAAATATATGCTGGGGCCATACTATAACGAAAAAGGGCGACGGCCTTAAGCCGCCGCCCACCTGTTAAACGAGCGTTATGTTTTCGTAAGTTGCATACGCCGCGCGAGCGATGCGGATTCTACTTCTCGGGAACTTTCGTCATAAGAACGAAACCGATGATGAACAGCACGGCAATGCTGAGCACTCCGATAGAGGAATTGCCGGTAATCTGAGTAAACACGCTCACAAGCAGCGTGCCGAGCACCGTTGCGTACTTGCCGAAAATATCGAAGAAGCCATAGTATTCGTTGGCATGCTCCTTCGGAATGAGCTTGCCAAACTCGCTGCGCGAAAGGGCCTGGATGCCGCCCTGGAACAAACCGACGCACACGGCAAGCACCCAGAACTCCGTGGCGGAGCGCAGGAAAAACGCCGCGAACAACGTGATGCAGAAATACGCGAAAATCGCGATGAGCAGCATGCGCTTCGTGCCGAATTTGCCCGCCAGGCGGCCATACGCGATAGCCGAGGGGAACGCCACGAACTGCGTGACCAGCAGCGCAAGCACGAGCTGGGTGGAGCCGATGCCCAGATCGGTGCCGTAACTCGTCGACATCGTGATAATGGTATGCACGCCATCGATATAGAAGAAGAACGCGAGCATGAACATGAACACGCGCTTGTCGGCGAAAATGCGCTTCGCCGTGGCCCACAAGCCCACGAGCGCGTCGCGGAACAGGTGCTCGGTGCGCTCCTTGTAATGCGTCTGGTGCACGTTCTTCAGCACGGGCACGCTGAAAACGACCCACCACACAGCGGTAATCACAAAGGAAATGCGAATGGCGTCGAGCTGGCCGAGGCCGAAGTTCTCGCCGAATAGCACGAGCACGAGGCAAATGATGAAGGGCACGCACGAACCAATGTAGCCCCATGCATAGCCTTGCGAAGATACCTCGTCGTAGCGGTCTTCGGAATCGGTCGCGTCAATAAGGAACGCATCGTAGAACACGAGCGACGCGTTAAGCATGATGGTCGCCACCACGTACATCACTAAGAACACCATCGCGTTGCCGGGAATGCCCATGCATGCGAGCAGCACGGCGCCCGTGCCAATGGAGCCCACGAGCAAGCGTTTCTTGTTGCCCTTCAAGTCGGCGATACTGCCCAAAAACGGCATGAGCAACGCGAGCAAAAGCGACGCCACCGTGGTTGCATAGCCCCAGGCCACTACAACAGAGCTGCCGGGGTCGGCAATCGCCGAGAAGTAAATGGGGATAAGGGTCGACGCCAGCAGCACGAATGCCGAGTTGCCAACGTCGTAGACAATCCAGCTCTTCTCGCGCTTCGTCAATTTTATTGCGGACATGCGTGCTTCCTTTTTTTTCGTGGGAGGGACGCCCAAAATAACAACTTGCGTAAAGTTCTGGGCGCTGCAGAAAAAACGCTCAAACGATTGTATATCATGGGGTCTACACTGGGACACGCGCATTGGCAGCTTAACGTCAATTCGCCGTAAAACGCCCCGCGCCATACTTCCGAAAGGGAGGCATCATGCCTGCAATTCTTACCCACGATTTCTTCGGCCAAGACGTCTATGCCGCGCATTCGCACGTCATCGGCAAATCGATTGACGAGAAAGATGCGTTCTTGCTGGGCAACCAAGGCCCCGACCCGCTGTTCTATCTTGTTCTTTCACCGAGCATGAAGCAATTCTTCGGACTGGGCAGCGCCATGCATCACAACGCCCCCAGCAAACTCATCGCCGCGCTGAAGGAAAGCCTGCAGGTGCTCGAGGAACACGAATTACCCGTGGGTCGCGCCTATGCGCTGGGCTTTCTGTGCCACTATTCGCTCGACCGAGCCATGCATCCGCTCGTGTATTGCCAGCAATACGCCATTTGCGACGCAGGCATCGACGGGCTCAACCGCAGCCAGGAAAACGAAGTCCATGCTGAAATCGAACGAGAATACGACGAAATGGTGCTGTTCAGCAAGCTGGGGCGCACCATTCGCTCCTACCGCCCCTTCGAAGAAGCGCTCCACGCGAGCGAGCGCACCCTGCAAACCATTGGGAAAATGTACGCCTTCGTCGCGATGAAGGCGTACCGTACATTCCCGCCCGTCGACCTGTTCGTTTCCGCCGTGCACGATTTCCGCCGAATGCAGCGCTTGTTCTACTCGCCGAACGGAACCATGCAAAGCGCGCTCAACGTCATTGAAACGCGCGTCCTGAACAGGCAATTCTCGTTCTATAAATCCATGTCGCACCGCGACAATGCCACGCGCGTGAGCGACTTCGACAATCGCATGCGCCATCCCTGGGAAAACCCGTATACCCACGAAGTGAGCACGCAAAGCTTCTGGGATATTTTCGACGGTACGAAAGCCATCGCCTTCAGCGCAATCGAGGCCTTCGATAAAGACGATTTCGACGAAACCGCAGCGCGCGCGCTCACGGGAAGCCTCAATTTCTCGGGCCAGCCGGTGGAAGAATAAAACGACGGAACAGAAAGGCCGCCCCATCGGGCGGCCTTGTTCGTTATTCAGCAAGCTTGAAGGTATCGCGATCGGGCGCGAAGCTCTGCATGGCCCTGATGGTGCGGTCGAACAGCTCGTCCAGCTCCCAACCGAGCATCTCGGCGCCCGAGCGAATCACATCGCGATTCACGCCGGCGGCAAAACGCTTGTCCTTGAACTTCTTCTTCAGCGATTTCACCTCGAAATCCATCACGCTCTTGCTGGGACGCATAATGACCGCCGCGCCAATGAGGCCCGTAAGCTCCTCGGTCGCGAACAGGATCTTCTCCATCTGCAGCTCCGGCTTGGGCAAGTCGGGATTGAAATCGCTCGTGTGGCTCTGAATCGCGCGAATGAGCTCGGGCGACCCCCCGGCAGCTTCGATGAGCGGCGTGGCATACAGCGTGTGCATCTCGGGTTCGTCGTCATGCTCTTCCCAGTCGAGATCGTGCAGAAGACCCACGATGCCCCAAAACTCCTCATTCTCGGGATCGAATTCACGTGCGAAATACCGCATGGTCGCCTCAACCGTTTCGCCGTGTTCAATGTGGAACGCGTCTTTGTTGTGCTCCTGCAGCAAATCGAATGCCGCTTCTCGCGTTATGCCAGCATCGAGTTTCGCCATGGTGTTGCCTCCTTATTCCTGCGCGCCGCGCGGGCGGCGCAAAACGAATTCGCCCTTGAGCAAAATGGCACCCGCAGCGTTTCTATCGCTCACCAAAGAGCGACCCCTAACGAAACGATGCAGGTGCCATTTTTGCCCCTCACCCGGGGATGAGGGCAGGCAAATCTTCAATTAAGCCGAATTATAGGCAAAAAGTCCAGGTGGTGCTAGCGCTTGGCACGATAAAGGTTCGCCGTTTGCGCGCCGGACTCGGCATGGCACTCTTCAACTTCGACAAGGCCAAGCTTGCGCAAGCGGAAAATCGCCCTGTCGACGGTTTGCACGCTACAGCCCGCCTGCTTAGCGAGCTCCTTTTTCGAGCAGCGCACGCCGTCGGACAGCGTCGTTTCCGCCGAAATGTAACCTAGAATTCTTTTTTGGGCGGAGCTCAAGCGAACTCCTTGGGATTCGGTTTCGCCACGCAACGAAGCCGACCTCCCTTCATCGTCTAGTATTTCCCCTATGTCGCGCCTCGCCGAAGCATGCGACGACACAGACCTTATTACATGCAAACAGTTTTCCAATAGTATGAGCGGTTCTGAATAAACCCCCCGCATTGAAACAATACTGTTTACATGATAAAAGAGCGCCGAAAAGCCACTAACGGCCGACGAACGATCGCAACCCCCTATGCAATAACGAACGCCAGAAACGCCCTTTCAACTGAACGATTATACTAAACAGCTTCCGAATAATTGTCCATATCATTTCGCCGAAACACGCAGTTCGACGAAAATTCGACTAAAGCGCAATCCCGAATACTCCAACAATAAATCCGAACACCACGCCGCATGCGACCAAGCCCGCGGCAATAAGGAAATTCTCATGCATGGGACGGTTCGCGCGGAACAAAACAAGCAGGCCGACGCCCGCGCTTACCAACAATCCAGCGAGCATGGCTCCTGTGGAAAGGGCGCCCTCTAAATACAGCTCGGTAAGAACAACTGACGCGGCGCAATTGGGAATAAGGCCCACGATTGCCGAAACCACTACGGAAAGGTTCGAATTCGCGGAAATGAACGAGGCGAGCGCGTCTTCTCCAACGCCGTCGATAACGATTTCAAGCGCAAGCGAAACCAGGAATATGAACAACGTGACCTGCAGCGTATGCACTAAAGAGCTCTTCGCGATAGCACCGAAGCCGTGAGCATGGCCATGCGAGCGATTATGGGCATGGACGTGGTCGCGGCTGTGGTCATGCCCGCGCTCGTAGCCGTGAGCGCGATCGCGCTCGTGTCGCTCGTCGGAAGCGCACGCAAGTTCGGCCCCACGTTCTTCCTCGTTCGAATACTCGGCACCCCAATCGTCAATGCGGTTAGCGGCGCTTTCCTCATGCTTTTGGCATGCATCGAAAAGCGCGGACGGTGCATCGCTTTCATCGTCGCAGCCGCAGTGGTCGCGCTCGCACAAATCGCGGATACGCATCGCTTCTACAGCATGGTGGCGAAGCCGCAGCACCACGTCAATGGCAAAGCCGGCAATAAGGCCGCAAAGGGCCTTAATCGCGAGAACCTCAGCAATGAACCCCGCTGGGGCCTGCGCGGCAATCATGATGGGCAGCATTTCATCGCTCGTAGAAAGAAATACGGCAAAGAGCGTGCCCAGGGTAATAACGCGCGCGGAATACAGCGTCGCGGCAGCGGCGGAAAAGCCGCACTGCGGCACCACGCCCAGAAGCGCGCCAATAACGGGGCCTGCGGTGCCAGCGCGACGAACAGCGACGACGCTTTTCGAGCTCGCGTAGTGCTCGAGCGCTTCCATGGCGAGATAGGTCACGAAAAGGAACGGCACGAGCTTCAAGGTGTCGATGAATGCATGCTCGAAAGCATGCGGGAGTATTTCAGCAAAAGTTTCCATAGCGGAACATTCTAGGGCTGAATGTTAAAAAACGCCTGATAACGTCATCAACTCACACGACGAACATGTGTATTTTTGCTCATATGAGTAGAGATTTGAAAATGGAGGAACAGGGGTGCCACGAAAGCGACCTGCGCTTTATCCCCTCCATCGACGAGGATGACCCTTGCGCGAACGAATACGCTTCGCCTCTTCATTGCGCTTCTTGGCCTCACGAACCTCGCCGCGCAAACGAAGATAGCTGTCGTAGCGCTCCTTGGGAAGCTCGCCCGACTTCACGGCAGCGCGCACCGCACATCCAGGCTCCGCTTCATGTCGGCAATCGCGGAATCGACACTGTTCGGCGAGCTGCTCCACATCGACGAATGCAGCTTCGATGCCCGCATCGGAATCCCACAAGGCAAGACCGCGCACGCCTGGCATATCGACAACGCTGCCAGCGCCAGGAATCGCGATCATTTCGCGAGAAACCGTCGTGTGGCGACCCTTGCCATCGCCCTCGCGAACGGCGCCCGTTGCCTGCACATCGCTTCCGACCAGCAGGTTCACCAAGCTCGATTTGCCGACGCCGCTTTTTCCCAGCAGCACGGCGACGCGGCCTTCCGGAATCAGGGCGCGCACCCCCTCAACGCTTTGGAGGTCTTCGGCAGAAACTACCAAAACAGGCGTGCCATGGGCGATTTTCTCAACCAAATCGCGTGCCCGAGCAAGCTCGACTTCGGTTTCCGCCAAATCAGCCTTGGTAAGCACGACGGCAACGCTCGCACCGCTCTCATGGGCCAAAACGAGCTCGCGCTCAAGCCGGCGCACATTGATGCCCACCAAAGGCTCAGCCACAATAACCGTATCGAAATTCGCCGCAAGCACCTGCTGCTCCATGCGCTCGGTCGGATCTTTGCGCACGAAAGCGCGTTTGCGGTCATGCACACGTTCGATGATGCCTTTATCGTGGCCATCGGGCGCAGACACGTCGACGATATCGCCCGTTGTCGCGCGCACGTCGGCGCCCTTCACCAAAGCCGTTGCGTGCTCACAGCGAAGCTCACGCCCGTCGTTCAAGCGGACGAGCGGGTAGCCGCGGTCAAGCTTGATCACAGTTCCTTGCATAAGCATTAATTAACGCGACCTTTCCCGCATGCGCCAAAACACGAGCGCCAAAACGATGCCCACAGCCAAAGCAACGACGCCGGGCGCGAAATCTTCGACATTGAAGACGTCTTTATGTTCATAGCCGGCCGAAACCACATTTACCACCTGAGCATGCACGTCACTTTCGCCTTCATGCTGAGAACATGCCAGATTGAACATGCCCCGAACGCGCAAAGTGGTTCCCGTCGTACCGTATGTCCCATAGGTGTCGATCTTGCGCAAATCGCTGCGACGCACGAATACAGTAACGGTCGAGCCCGTATCAGAGTCGCGCAGCACAATCCACGCATGGTCGGCATCGCCCGTCACAGCAATGGCTTCACCCACCACTTCGCCCGTCACCTGCACGGTTTGTTTGTCGTAGTACGAATCGGCGCCAGCCAAATCGGCGATGGACGCATCATAGAGAAACGAGTTGTCGGAGGTTTGCCCGTCATCAATCGAATTATCGGGGTTGTCGACGGGCTTGGGTGCCTCCCCATTGTTGCTTTCGCCCTTTGCGGCATCGGCATCGGCGGCAGCGGCATCGACGCGTGCCTTGGACACATCCTTTTTGTCGGCTGCAGCAGTTGAATCGGAATTCGACACCGATCCAGCCGAGCTGCCATCGCCATCGACGGCAAACGCAACGCCTGCGGGCACCAGGGCCACAGCGGCAGCAAGAACCGCAGCCAAAGCAGTTCGCGATAGCTTGTTTGCGCTAACGTGCACGGACCCTCCTTTTCGGGCGAATAGATGCGATGATGGAAACCAGCAGCGCGATGAGCGTTACGTATTCAAGACGGCCGGCCCACATATCGACGATGTAGAGCACCTTCAGCGGATCGGGCATGCCAGGCTGAATGATGCCGCACGACATGCCGATGTTCGACACCATAGATACCGATTCGAACATAGAAGGCGCGGCGGCATAGCCGAACGTGACCGTAACGATGGTCGTAATGAGAAATGCCACGCCATACAGCAGCAACACCACGAGGTTTGCGCGAACCAAATCGTGGGAAAGAGGGCGGCGGCCAACGTGGTAGTACATAACCACCTGTCGCGCCGAAGCCGGGGCGAGCAAATCTTTGATATAGGCGACCAATTCCTTGACCAGAACACCGATGCGCAGCACCTTAATACCACCCGTGGTCGATCCGGCCGAGCCGCCAACCGCCATGCAGAAGATGATGATGAGCAGAGCGCCGCTCGAAATCACCGTGGTCATTTGGTTCACGCTAATAGTTTGGAAGCCCGTCGAAGAGAATGCCGCCACAACGGTGAATGCGGCCCGTCGCAAAAGCGTCGGCAGGTCGTCGTAGATTTTCGCCGCGCACAGCGTCGCCACGAACGCAACCAGAATCGCGCTCAGCCACACGACAAGCGTGCGAATCTCAATATCGCGGAAGAAATGCTCGATATGTCCCTTCCATACCTCGCTATGCAGAGTGAAGTTGATGGAGCCCAAAAGAATAAGCACCATAATGACGATCTCGAGCGGCGCGCAATGGTAATAGATAATGCCCGTCGACATCGAGGTCATGCCGCCCGTATTGAACGAAGCAACAGCGAGCCAAAGACCGTTGAAGAACGCGCGCACGGGCGCCATGCCAATGAAGAGGCACGCCGCCGTGGTCAGAATCGTGCCAATGACGATGGTCGCCATCGAGAATCGCACGATGAAGCGAGCCGTTTGCATAATGTTAGGAATAACGTGCTCGCTGCGGCCCTCAGAGGAATACAAAGACGAATCGACCGCACGCCCGAACAAGCCCAGCGACAAAGCGATAACGACAACGCCTTGACCGCCGATGCATTGCATGGTGAAGCGCCACGTATTGTCGGCGATCGACATATGATCGATATCTTGCACCAACGAACAGCCCGTCGTGGTCCACGCGCTCATTCCCTCGAACACCGCATCGAGCATACTGCCATAATGGCCCGACATATATAAAGGTATGCATCCCAAAAGAGCCAACGCAAGCCATGCAAAGCCCGTAACGGCCAAAGCCTGCTTCGGCGTGAGTTTGCCAGGACTGGGGAGAATAAGGCGCAAAAGCGAACCGACGATGAGCGCGACGCCTATGCCGAATAGATAATGCGACGCCGGCTGCCACTCGCCAAGCACAACGGCCACAACAAACGGGACGCATTCAGCCGCAGCAAGAAACATCATGAGCACGCCCAAATAGTGCGCGATCACGCGGAAGTCATAGAATGAGAATTTCTGCCACATAGCGCGCTAACCCATCAACAGCTTCGTGATAACGACAAGCACACCAAGCCACACGACAAAAGCCACCGTGCACAGCACAACGACGAAGACCCCCTGCATGGGAGTTTTCAGGCTGTTCAAGGTTTCTTTGTAGGCTCGCAAATCCATAATTGCATGATTATACGCCAGCTGGCACAAAACCGCGCATGGGGCGGTTTTCTCGACGGAATTCCACCTCATCGGTTCGAGCCCCGCTCCGTGCTCGAAAACAAAAACAGCCGAGGCGCTTGCCTCGGCTGTAAGATTTCTGGAGCGGACAACGGGGCTCGAACCCGCGACCCCCACCTTGGCAAGGTGGTGCTCTACCAACTGAGCCATGTCCGCATATATAAATGGTGGGCGATACAAGATTTGAACTTGTGACCCCTACCGTGTCAAGGTAGTGCTCTCCCCCTGAGCTAACCGCCCATTTAACTGGCTGTTGTCGAACCAGCGGGTAATTATTATACGAGTTTCAAAAACGCGGTCAAGCCCTATTTGAAATTTTTTCTACAGCCTCAAATCGAGCGACACAGGACAGTGATCACTGCCAAAAACCTCGTTATGGATGGCGGCATCCTCAACCGAGGCTCGCAGAGCCTCGCTCACCAAGAAGTAGTCAATGCGCCACCCTGCATTGTTCTTGCGCGCGTTGAAGCGATAACTCCACCACGAATACGCACCTTCCAAATCGGGATGCAGCGTGCGGAACGTATCCACAAACCCTGCATCGAGCAAATCGGTGAATTTGCCGCGCTCCTCATCGGAAAAGCCCGCATTGCCGCGGTTCGTCTTGGGGTTCTTCAAGTCGATTTCCTCATGCGCCACATTGAAGTCGCCGCACATGACCACGGGCTTCGGATGCGCAATCTCATCGGCCCCCGTGCGCGGAAGCTCGGCGACGCACACATGCCCCTCGCCCGCCCCCTGCGCCTGCACGGGCACGCCCGCAGGAATCACGCCGGCCTCAAGCCCCTTGCAGAAATCACGAAACGCATCGTCCCAGGCCATACGATGGTCTATACGAGCCAAGCCATCTTGCGCGTTCGGCGTATACACATCAACGAGCCAAAACTCGGGGAGTTCCAACGCCACAATGCGCCCTTCGGTATCAAGCTCGGGCACTCCCAAACCGTGAAGCGCGCGCAGCGGCTCGCGACGCGTAAAAATCGCAGTGCCCGAGTATCCCTTCTTCTCGGCATAGCTCCAAAACTGCAGGTAGCCAGGAAGATCAATATCGATCTGGCCCTCTTGCAATTTCGTTTCTTGGAGGCAAATCGCATCGGCGTCCAAATCGAGCACTGAATCCTCGAAACCCTTCTTCACCGCGGCCCGCAAGCCATTCACATTCCATGAAACTAAACGCATAGCGCGCACTCCTCTTCAAAAAACGAAAAACGGGCTAGATAACCCAGCCCGTCAAGTGTAGCAGTCCGGCCCTGTGCGCCGCACCGCGCCACGCATCTTCCGAATTCGTTTATTTCTCCTGATCAGTGCCCTTCTTCTTGGAAAGTCTAAGCTTTGCCGCGACATGCAGAATACGGTCGTGCTGCCAAATCGCAAGAATTCCGATAACCGCTGCGATGCCGAACAGAATGGCGCTTTGGCCGTAATCCCCTTCGATAAGCTTGTCGGCGCCAAGCGTGCTAATAAGCACGCCCGGGATGCGCCCGATATTCGCGAGCGCCACAAAGTTGCGCATGCTCATGTTCGTAAGCGGAACCAGATAGGTAAACACGTCTTTTGGCAAACCGGGAATGAGGAACAGAACGAACACCATAACGTCGAGCTTTTCGGAATTCTCAAAGCGCTCGAGCTTGCTCATCCACTTCTCGGGAATCATCGCGCGAACGAACGGCGCGCCGAGTTTATGCACAATCGCAAAAATGAAGGCGCTCGAAATCACGGCGCCCACAATCACGACGAGGGCGCCAATCCACGGGCCATACATCATGCCAGCCGCAATTTGCACGATTTCACCGGGAATGAACGCCACCACAATTTGCAGGAATTGGAAGGCAAGCAAAATGAACACGCCGCCGACGCCCGCGTTGCGCACATCTTCAAGTACGCGCTGCAAACCATCAGGCTCGGATAGCTCGGCGATCCACGGCGCGATAAGCACGCACACGCCCGCCATAAGCACAAAAAACAATCCCAGGCCCACCAATTTGAAAATATCGGCCTTGGTTAGGCGAGCAAGAGAGGGGCGCTCGGAAACGGGAACTTCGTACTTTTCGTTGAAGGCTTCTTTTTTCGCTTCGTATTTCTCGCGATGCTCTTCGCGCTTTTCTTGAAGCTCCTCGCGCTTTTCCTGAAACTCTTCTTTTTTCAGAGCAATCTTGCCAGTCATGCCCGACGAATTCATCGCCATCTGGTTCACCTAGTTTCATCAAAGCGCCTCACCCAAACGCATTGACGCCATTGTGACGCAAAAGACGGTGGCGCCAGGCGAAAAACCCGAATGCCACCGTCTTGCCGTATTTTCGTTAGATTGCCGTAATAATCGATACGGATTAAGCCGAATGCCGTCGAAACGGAGCCCGTTCGACCAAGCTACTCGCCCTTCGCCGCCTTGTCGAATTCGCTCTTGAACGCGGCGAACATGCCTCCTATGCCAGGGTCTTTACGAGAAGGCTCCTCGTCGGCATCGTCATCTTCGTACTCGTCGTCTTCGGGTTCTTCGTATTCGCCTTCGTCGGCTTCCTCGACCAGAGCCTCACCTTCGTCGTCGACCTCTTCGTCGTACTCTTCCTCGACGTCTTCCTCGAGATCCTCGTCGCCAGCCTTGGCCTTATCGAATTCTTCTTTGAAGGCGGCAAACATGCCCTTGGTTTTCGATTCGCGCTCGGCGACCTCTTCGCCCACTTCGGTCTCTTCGCCTGCGGCTGCCTTGCTGAACTCTTCCTTAAATGCCCCAAATGCATCTTTGGTCGCGCTCACCTGGCGCCCAACGCCCTCGGCGCCCTCTTTCACGGCAGCACCCGCGGCAGCCGTTGCGGCCTCGACTTTAGGCTTTGCAGCGACAGCGGCTTCTTTCGCCGCGGCAGCCGTCTCTTTCGCGCGAGCTCCAGCCTTCGCCGTGAATTTGCCCGCGGCCTCGGCCCAACCACCTTCGGGAGAGAGCTCCCACACATCGTCGGAGACCAAAATCGCGCCCTTGAACACGACCTCTTCGCCCGCTTCGCGCGAATCTTCCTTCACGGCCAAATCGGCACCCATGCCGCGCTTAAAGCCCGCAATGTAGCTCGCCGGCACCTCGAGCGTTCCCAAAAGAAGCTTCGCCGTAGCACCGTTGCTCGCCTCCACGGCTTCGACCTGGCCCGTTTCGATATCGAACGTGATGTTGTTCACGAAGCCGACCGCCGTTTCGTCGGCAGTCATGATTGGCAGGCCTTCCCACAAAACGCACTTATCCCAATCGAGGCCCATGGCTCGACATACCGCATGGCCCGAAGTAGGCGCATCGGGCTTAACCCGAATGCGGCCGTCGGCGAAATCGAAGCCGCCAAGGGCCACGAAGATATCTTTGCGGTGGAACATCCAGAGCAAATCGGGGCGCTTCACTATAAAGCCAATGCAGCGTCGCTCGGTCGGATGGAATACGCACGACTTCACCTTGCCGATGCGCTTCGTTCCCTTTTTGCCGCCCACAACGCGGAGCTTGCGAATATCGTGGCTTGTCACCAGCTTCTTACGAGCCATGTCGGCTCCCCTTCCGTTCGCGAAAAGGGCCGGCGCAAGGCCGACCCTTCATTGTGCTGTTCCTGTAGCTGCGGCGCTATTCTGCCTTCTGCTCTTCTTCGACAGTCTCTTCGACTTGCTCGACGGCCTGCTCAACAGCGGCCTCCGCCTGAAGCTCCTCTGCGACCTGCTCAGCGTTCGCGGATGCTTGCTCGGCGTTTTTCGCCACCTGGGCGGCAATGCGCTCGCGGGCGGCGTCGATCTTCGCGCGCAGCTCATCGTTCTTTTCGGCGAATACGGGCTTCACGCCCTCGGCCGCCTCGTGCGCGCGGCCCGCAACGGCCTGAGCGCCTTGGGCGATAGCGTCGGCAGCTTGCTTGCCGCGATCGGACGCGGCCGCATACGCCTGCTGGGCACCCTGAGCGACGTTGGTGTACGCCTGCTGGGCGGAAGCGGCGACGTTCGTGTAAGCGGCCTGCGCATTAGCGGCGGCGGCGCCATAGACCTGCTGGGCATTTTGGGCGGCATTGCCGTAGA
>OLSI01000490.1_pt1 | contig 33047 bp, 34 predicted proteins | sample 1672661 | NCBI WGS metagenome assembly OLSI01 (sample SAMEA3136711, study PRJEB25190) | human gut metagenome | biome: human gut; feature: human-associated habitat; material: faeces | place: Austria | collected 2013 | reverse complement strand
CTCCCACAAATTGTGACGCACATCTTGCAGAAAGCCTTTTTCAAACATGCTCTAGTATGTGTTTTAAATAAAAATCTGTTTCCAGGATTTAATTTGGTTTATTAAGCAGTTTCTTCTCATATTCAGCAAAATCGTAGTCACGCTGATGGAAATTGTTAAAGCGGTTTGGGGCTGCGGATTTCGGCTTGTCTGCTTTCGACACTGCTTTTTCCAGCTTGCGCTTCTGGTGCTGGGCATCCTGAAGACGGACATCCCCTAAAGTGCGGATATTCTTATCCTTCCAGCGCTGCAGAATTTTGTCTGCATATGGAAAACTTGGCTGTCCAGTCTGCAGAACTGTCCGTGAGCAGGCTTCCTGAATCAATTCCATGGCAAAACCATAGTCCCTGGTCCAGGTATTGATCAGCGAAATTTCCGCGTCTGAAGGATTGCGGTTGGTAATTCCCATCGCTTTCAGAACTGAAAAATATTCTTTGCTGTAGCGGGAGGTGGAATCCTTTGCCATTTCAACTGTGGTAATGCCTTCCTCCTTCCATGCCATGGCAACTGTCTCGATATAACGGATGCTGCGGTGGTCACGGCCAACACAGTATTCGATCAGATAATCGATCAAATCTACAGACATGTGCAGCTCATCGTAGAAAAACAGGATCTTGCGTGTCTCTGTGGGGGTGAGTGTTTTGCCGAGGTATTGCTCAGCAATGTAAAGAAGCTGGATAATATCTTCATTCTGTTTTAGCTCCTTCACCCGATCCGGGGTAAGTGCTTTCGTTTCGGAAAGTGGTTTGGAGGAAGGTGGGACAGGCAGATCCGCGCCACGGTAGGAAATCTGGTCAGTCTGCAATGGTTTATCAGTAGGAGCATTGGGACTGCTGGCTGGGGATTCAGGGGCAGATATGTGATAAGCATCAGGCACATCTCCGAGCGAACCAGCGTTACAGATACCTGCGGGAGTCACCGTAGCCAGCATATCTGCTTCATTCCACGGTGCCTGTAAGGTAATTCCTGTCAATTCAGCTTCCTCGTATAAGAGGGTAATCAGCTTCTCAGACTCCCAGTATTTCAGCGCACGGAGGATATCTCCTTCTGTACAGAACAGGGAATCTGCCATCTGGGAAAGCCCGAAAGCTTCCTCCGGGCGGCCAAGCATACGGAGCAGATAAATATAGACTTTTACAAATTCTCCATTTGCCTTTGGCATAAAACGGTCGATAAAAATATTGGATAAAATGGTGGCATCATTAAGCCCTGTACTATGTAACCTGATCATGGAAACACTCCTTATCTGGGAATATGAATCATCACTGTTCATTGTGTTTGCATTATAGCACACCCCTTTTTAAATGAGAATAGGAGATTTTTTGCCGGGATTTTTACAAAATGTGTGTGGACTACTATGTGGATAATGTGGATAATGTGGAAACCAAGTTGCACATAATGTTTATGGGAAACCCGAAAAATGCGGAAAATTAAAGAAAAACTGTGATTTTTGTCGAGTTATGTCGTAGTATTATGTTAAGCACTTTATACACATAAGAATCCACATGCAGGCCAGTGCAAAAATGTGCATAAGCCTGTGGATAATGTGGATAACTATTAAATTGCTTGAATTTCCAAGCTTTTTTCAATGTGGATAATTATTTTTGGCAAAAACAGTCTGTGACCGTGGATATGAGAAGGTATGCACGTTTTGCCAGGAAAAACAGATCAGAGACAATAAAAATGGTAAAACAAAAACAGCGGATGCCAGGTCTTAAAAGGACATGACAACCGCTGAAATTGCAATCAATTATTTTCCAAGTAACTGTTCTCCGATTTTAACAACATCTCCGGCACCCATTGTGATCAACAGATCTCCGGCTTCACAATTATTCAGCAGGAAATTCTCAATCTCATCAAAGGTTGGGAAATATTCGCATGGAGTACCAAGCTCCTGGATCCGTGCCTGCAGATCCTTGGAAGAGATTCCAAGATTATCTGTTTCTCTTGCTGCATAAATGTCTGCCAGAACCACATGATCGGCAAGCTTAAGAGCCTGTGCAAATTCCGGAAGAAGAGCCTTGGTACGTGTGTAAGTATGAGGCTGGAATACGCACCACAGCTTCTTGTGTGGATAATTGTGTGCAGCGTTTAAAGTAGCTTGGATTTCTGTTGGATGATGCGCATAATCATCAACAATGGTAACGCCTGCTACTTCGCCTTTATACTGGAAACGGCGATCTGTTCCTGTGAAACTGCCAAGTCCTTTGACAATGACATCATTCGGAATCTGAAGAAGCCGAGCCAGAGCAATTGCTGCCAGGGCATTGGAAACATTGTGGCTGCCCGGAACTTTCAGATAGAAACTGCCGGCCTTTCTGCCATCCTTCAGAACGGTAAAGGATGCATGTCCATATTTGTCATAAGTGATATCTGTGGCCTGATACTGAGCTTCATGCTCCAGACCATATGTAATAATTTTACATGAAAGGTCTTTGATAATATCCTGATAATGCAGCGTATCCGCATTGATGATCAGGGCTCCGTCTGCGGGAAGCAGCTGGGCAAATCTGCGGAAGGAATGACGGATATCATCAATATCCTTAAAAAAGTCCAGATGGTCAGCATCAATGTTCAGGATCACACTGATCTTCGGGAAAAAGCTTAAAAAGCTGTTGGTATACTCACAGGCTTCTGTGACAAATGTTTCGGACTGACCTACTCGGATATTTCCCCCGATAGAAGGAAGAATGCCGCCAACACTGATGGTCGGATCCGCATCTGCTTCCAGAAGAATCTGGGAGATCATGGAAGTAGTGGTGGTCTTGCCATGGGTTCCGGAAACTGCGATTGGGGTATCGTAGTTGCGCATGATCTGACCAAGAAGCTGGGCTCTGGTCAGCATTGGAATGCCTTTTTCCACTGCACTGGCATATTCCGGGTTATCCGGATGAATGGCTGCAGTGTAAACTACAAGTTCTACATCGTCTGTAATATTGGAAGCGCGCTGTCCGTAAAAGATGCGTGCACCTTTCCTGGTAAGGGAATCCGTAAGCGGGCTTTCTTTGGAATCAGAGCCGGAAACCTTGAAATCCTCGCCGAGAAGGATCTCAGCAAGTCCGCTCATGCTGATTCCGCCAATACCGATAAAATGGATATGAAGCGGTTTATAGAAGTCTATCTGATACATGTTAATCTCCTTATGCTAATCATTTTTGAAGCGATTCAATATTCATTGAAGGAAAAGCCTCCTGAATCGTTATGAATTTTTACAATTACTTTCATTTATTATACCCCGAACTGTGAAAATTGCAAAGTATTTCTTTGGATAGTCGGTAACCAATACAATAATTTCCCTTTCCTACAGTGTCGCTGTTCACGATTTTCACAGCAGTATGCTTCGCAAAACACAGTAATACTACTGTACAAAATGAATAAAAAAAACAATCAGAGATTCGGTTGTGTCGAAAAAACATGTACAATAACGATAAAAAAAGTAAAATATCAACAAATAAATTGTAAAATATGTTTATTAAATATGGGAAGTATGGTATAATGATAAATCATAACTACAACAAGAGGTGATAGCATGATTAAAAAAGAAATGATTGCCATGCTCTTAGCCGGCGGCCAAGGCAGCAGACTTGGGGTACTGACAGAAAAAGTGGCCAAACCAGCAGTAGCTTTTGGAGGTAAGTACCGTATCATTGATTTTCCGTTAAGTAACTGTATTAATTCAGGAATTGATACAGTTGGAGTCCTGACACAGTATCAGCCTCTGAGACTGAATACCCATATCGGTATCGGTGTTCCGTGGGACCTGGACAGAACTGAAGGCGGTGTAACCGTACTTCCACCTTATGAGAAGAGCACAAACAGCGAGTGGTACACAGGAACAGCCAATGCCATTTTCCAGAATATGGCGTATATGGAGCAGTACAATCCCGATTATGTGCTTATCCTTTCAGGAGATCATATATATAAGATGGATTACGAGGTTATGCTCGACTTCCACAAGGCAAATAAGGCGGATGTGACCATTGCCTGTATGCCTGTACCTATTGAGGAAGCCAGCCGTTTCGGCATCATGGTAACGGATGAGACTTTCCGTGTAACTGAATTTGAGGAGAAACCAGAGCATCCAAGCAGCAATCTGGCATCTATGGGAATTTATATTTTCAGCTGGCCGGTTCTGAAGGAAGCGCTTTACGCACTGAAGGATCAGCAGAGTTGTGACTTTGGTAAACATATTCTTCCATATTGCAAGGATAAAGGACAGCGCCTTTTCGCCTATGAATACAATGGCTACTGGAAAGATGTTGGAACTCTTGGTTCCTACTGGGAAGCAAATATGGAACTGATTGATATTATTCCTGAGTTTAATCTTTATGAGGAATTCTGGAAGATTTACACCAAGGGGGATATCATCCAGCCGCAGTATATTTCAGAAGAGGCCGTTCTGGACAGATGTCTTATCGGTGAAGGCTCTGAAATCTATGGCGAAGTACATAATTCTGTAATCGGATCGAATGTTGTGATCGGAAAGGGCAGTGTGATCCGGGATTCCATTATCATGCGGAATACAACCATCGGTGAGAATGTAAACATGGAAAAGGCAATTGTGGCAGAGGACGTAACCATAGGAAATGATGTGGTTCTTGGCTGCGGCGAGGAAGCACCTAATATAAAGAAACCTGCGGTATATGCATTTGGCATTGCGACCATAGGAGAAGGCTCCGTGATTCCGGATAATGTTAAGATTGGAAAGAACACGGCGATTTCCGGTGTGACCACCCAGGCAGATTATCCGGATGGCATTCTGGAAAGCGGACAGGTAATTGCAACAAAGGACGGTGACAAAGCATGAGAGCAATCGGAATTATTTTAGCCGGCGGTAACAATAACCGCATGAGAGAATTATCAGACAAAAGGGCAATTGCAGCAATGCCTATTGCCGGAAGCTACAGAAGCATAGATTTTGCCCTGAGTAATATGGCGAACTCCCGCATTCAGAAAGTAGCTGTACTGACTCAGTACAATGCACGTTCCCTGAATGAGCATTTAAGCTCCTCCAAATGGTGGGATTTCGGAAGAAAGCAGGGCGGTCTTTTCGTATTTACTCCTACTATCACCAAAGAAAACGGTTTCTGGTATCAGGGAACTGCAGATGCTATTTATCAGAATCTCAATTTCCTGAAGAACAGTCATGAGCCATATGTTGTCATCGCATCCGGTGACTGCGTGTACAAGATGGACTATAACAAGGTTCTGGAATATCACATTGCGAAACGCGCTGACATTACCGTTGTATGCACTACATGTCCGGATCCTTCCGAGGTTGAGCGTTTCGGTGTCCTTCGCATGAATGAGGACTGCAGGATTGAGGAATTTGAGGAGAAGCCAATGGTTTCCCCATATAATACTATTTCTACAGGTATTTATGTGATCCGAAGAAGACAGCTGATCGAACTGATTGAGAAGGCTGCACAGGAAGGTCGAAATGACTTCGTAAAAGATATTCTGATCCGTTATAAGAATCTGAAGAGAATCTATGGATATAAGATCGACAGCTACTGGAGCAATATTTCCACTGTTGAATCTTACTATAAGACCAACATGGATTTCCTGAAACCGGAGATCCGTAACTACTTCTTCAAACAGGAGCCAGCAGTTAAGACCAAGATTGATGATCTTCCACCGGCTAAATACAATCCTGGCGCAGATGTTAAGAATTCTCTGATTTCCAGTGGATGTATTGTAAACGGAGTGGTTGAGAATTCTGTCCTGTTTAAAGATGTTTATGTTGGAAATAATTGCGTAATTAAAAATTCCGTAATTTTGAATGATGTATATCTGGGGGATAATACACATATCGAGAATTGTATCGTTGAAAGCCGGGGAACCATCCGGGCAAATTCGTACTACAGCGGTGATGGAGAAGTAGAGATCGTTGTGGAGAATAATGATAGATATAGCTTGTAATATAATAAGACTTAAAGCGCAGTAAATGCGATTAAGAGGAAAGGGGCAGCAAAAATGAACATTACAGACGTACGGGTGAGAAAGGTTGCAAAGGAGGGGAAGATGAAAGCTGTAGTCTCCATTACCATTGATGAAGAATTTGTAGTACATGACATCAAGGTGATCGAAGGAGAGAAAGGTCTTTTCATCGCAATGCCAAGCCGCAAAGCAACCGATGGAGAATATCGGGATATCGCGCATCCAATCAATTCTTCCACTCGTGACAAGATCCAGACGATCATTCTCGAGAAATACCAGGAAGCTGCAGCAGAGGAAGAAGCTGCGGTATAAGAAGGAGAGAGGTTTTTACATCCCGCATTTTATGGAGAGATTCATGAAATGCGGGATATTTTTTGCAAAAACATTCCTGTGATTTGCCCAAACTATTTCACGGTATATTGTGCCTGAATTTGTTCTATAACCATGTATTTCATTATCTTTCCAGATTCTGGATAATTGTGAAATATTACGTAAATGTTACAAAAGTTAAATAAAAGTGTTGAAAAAATTACGAAATATGTTATACTTGACATACGAAAAAAATAACGAGGTGTTTACATAGATGAGATTTAAAAAGATTTTTTCAATGTTGTTAACTGGAATCATGATTGTTTCTATGCACGGGGCAGTATTTGCTTCTTCTACGGAGGAACAGATCGCTGATGTACAGGCACAGAAAGAAGCTGCGCAGGCAGAACTGGCACAGCAGCAGTCCAACATGGCATCTCTGGAGAGCAAGAAGCAGGAGCTTGAAAGCTATCTGGAAGAGCTGAATGCTCAGTATACAGACCTTACCAACAGTGTATCTGAGCTTGGAATTCAGGCAGCGGAGAAAGAAGAGCAGCTGAAAACTCTGAATACCCAGCTTGAGGAAGCCAAGGCCACAGCGGACAAGCAGTATCAGGATATGAAGAAGCGTATTGTATACATGTATGAGAATGGAAGTGCTTCCATGCTGGAGCTGCTTTTGTCCTCAGAAGATCTGGCTCAGTTTCTGAACCGTGCAGAAAATATAGCCCAGATTTCCCAGTATGACAGAGACATGCTTGCTAAATATAAAGCCCTTCAGGCAGATATCAAGGCCCAGGAAGAGCAGGCAGAAGAGGAAGCTCAGAATATTAATGAACTTCTGGCAGAGAAATCTGCCAAACAGCAAGAGGTACAGGCACTTACTGCAAGCACAAATGAGAACATTCAGTCCTATATTTATCAGATCAGTGCCAGCCAGGATGAGATCAGTGCTTTAAATACACAGATCAGTAATGCAGACAGCAGTATTTACAGCCTTTTGCAGGCAGCAGAAGCAGAGAAAGCAGCCCAGGAGGCGCAGGCAGCCCAGGAAGCTGAGGCTGCCCAGTCACCAAGTGACGGGGGAAATTATGGCACAGAGGAATCCTACGATGACTACAGCGAGTCTGAAAGTGATTCCAATCAGGACGCAGATGACAGCAGTTCCTATGATGATTCTTATACCGAGTCATCCGACAGCAGTGAAAGCTCCGACAGTTCTTCCGAGGGCAGCAGTTCATCTTCACAGGGAACTTACCTTGGAACCTTTACTCTCACCGCATACTGCAACTGTGCACAGTGCTGCGGAACAGCAGGAAACCTGACAGCCAGCGGAACTGTTCCTACAGCGGGAAGAACCGTTGCCATGGCTGGTGTGCCATTCGGAACTCAGCTCCTGATCAATGGAAATGTGTATACAGTGGAGGATCTTGGAACACCTTACGGACATGTGGATATTTATTTTAACAGCCATTCAGAGGCACTTGCATTTGGACTTCAGAGTGCGGAGGTTTACAGACTGAATTAAGGAAAAAGAATACGCCCTGACAGGATTAAGATCATTAAAATCTTCTGCCTGTCAGGGCATTTGTCTGCAATAATATATAGGGGGGATTGTTATAAATACGGTTCTCCCGGAATTTCCGGATAGCTTCCCATTCCGATCAGCAGTTCCAGGCCGATCTGTCTTGCCTGGAGTACAGCCTCTTTCACAGCACTGGCATCTCCGGAGAGGGCAAGGATAACTTCATTGGAATGGCTTGTACCGATACTCGGTGTCATATAGCGTGTAATATGAACTGCAGAAGCCTTCATTGCAGTGTCTGCCATTACAAGTCCAATCGCTGCCGGAGAACCTGCCATGAATCCGAAAGCTTCCCCTGGAACTGCGTGAAAGGCCATGGCAAGAGCACCGCCTGCATTGGCTGAAAAAGCAAACTCCAAATGACCGGATTCGCTGATATATAATTCTCCTGCATACTTATTAGTTAGTTCCAGCGCCAGCGAAATAGCGTGGCGCACATCTGAAACATCATTTCCGCCAATCACAATATAGTTGCCGTGTCCACCCCAGCCTTTGGTATCCCGTGGAAATTCAATGGAAAGAACCTCTGTGCCAGTGGCTTTCACCGCATCATCGACAGCAGTGATCTGACCTGCTGCACCTGTACGGGAACTGAAAAGTCCAAGGGTATGATAGCGTGTCCCTATATTCATTTCCTTTAAAAGAGTATCATCAACTCCTGAAATTACAAGTCCGATGGTATCCAGAACAGCAGTTCCCACAAATTCAGTGCGGGCGCATTTGGTACTGATACTGTGTACGTCCATGGAAAAAACCTCCGTAGCATTACTTTTCCTTAGTTTAACATGATTAAGGGAAATTGAAAAGCTGTTTATCTATAATATTGCGCCTGCGCCGTCCATAGTTGGAAATATTTTCCACTTTTATCGGCAGCAAGCTCCTGGTGAGTTCCAGTCTGAATCACAGATCCTTCATGAAATACAACTATTTTATCGCAAAATTTGCAGGAAGACAGACGATGACTGATATAAATGGCAGTTTTATCGCCTGTTATTTCATTAAATTTTCCATATATTTCAGCTTCCGCAATGGGATCAAGAGCTGCAGTCGGTTCGTCCAATATAATAAAAGGGGCATTCTTATAAATAGCTCTTGCAATAGCTATTTTCTGAGCCTCTCCGCCGGAAATGATAATTCCTTTTTTATTGAAATCCTTGTAGAGATAAGTATTCAGACCTTCTGGCATTGTGGAAAGGCGATTGTAAAATCCGGATTTCTTCAGAGCACTTTTTACTTCTTCTTCGTCATAATTGATTTTGGCGGCTACATTTTCTCCAAGAGTCAGGGAAAAGAGTTTGAAGTCCTGAAATACCACGGAAAAAATCATCATATATTCTTTGTAATTATATTTTCGGATATCGATTCCGTTAAGAAGAATTTTTCCTTCTGTAGGATCGTAAAGGCGACATAGGAGTTTGATAAACGTAGTCTTTCCACTTCCATTCATACCAACGACAGCCAGCTTCTGACCGATTTTAAATTTCAAATTAATATTTCGAAGGGCATATTGTTCACATCCCGGATATCGGAAAGAAACATTTCGAAATTCTATTTCATACTTTCGGTCACTGCGTTTTTCAGTAGTCAGGCTTCCCTGATACATGTTATTGGGAATGTCCAGAAATTCAAATGTCTGTTTCAGAAAAACAGCATTGTTTTGCATATCTTCAATGGTGGAGATACAGCCGGATACACTTGAATATACTTTCGTAATAGAGGAAATATATTTTGTAACCGCTCCGATTCCAAAGGCACCTGTCCAGGCTTTTAAGCATACAAAAACATAGGCAATCCCTGTGAAAATTACAGATACTGCGGAAGACGCTGCCATGTAAAATCCAACAGGTCCCTTTCCATATCTGGCAAATAATCCCTTGGAACCGAAAGGATTTTCTTTGCTCAGATTATGCTTTTCGCATATTTTTTCCTGTTGGTAAATCCGCATATCCGCTGCCTTTTTGCTATCATAGCCCAGACGTCCGTAATATGCAAACAAACGATTGGAAAAGGTATGCAGATCTGCACTTCTGACCCAGTATTTTCCTGCCTTTCCAGCGAGTACAGGCGAAAACCAGGTAATCAGTACCATAACAGAAATTATGGCTGTTACACATACCGGATTGTTAAGAATAACAAGTTTTTCTGCTGTTTTTGGAATCTGGCTGGTGAAAAGGGAAATGGTCATGGATAAGCCACAAATGATCGAAAATCCTTCTGAACACAGAGCTTCATAATTTAACAGAACATTGTATAGTCCCCACCCAGGTCCATTGAGATTTTGAATAATGGAAGAATATAACTCCATAGTTTTGCTATCATCTAAATCACAGTAATCCATATCAAAAAGTTTTTCGCACAAAATTCGCTTGATTTTCATTCCAAGACCTGTGCTCCAAGTCCTTTTCCATTTTTTAAGAAATGCAGATATCAAGCTGATTCCTGCTCCGGATAATAAAGTAATCGTTACCAGAAAACGAATGCGGTCAGGGCTTCGGTCGCCTGCAAGTTCTTCAATAACAAGTGCAGATAAATATATGATTATATAGGGAGTCAGTGCTTTCCAGATGGTCAGACTGATTTGGGAAAGAATTAATTTTGGATAATATCGGTAAAAAAGCTTATATGCTCTGTGATTAAGCTGCAGTGCTTCTTTTAACGATATGTTTTTCTCATTTGTCTTCATTTTCCCCATCTCCTTCCCTGTAATATTTGCTTTGAACCTCATAGAGAGCAGCGTATTTTCCACTTTGCCTTAACAGCTCTTCGTGAGTTCCTTCTTCCTGTATTTCTCCCTGCTCCAGCATTAAGATTCTGCTGCAGAATCTGGTAGAAGCGAGCCGATGGGAGATATAAACTGAGGATTTTCCCTTTGTCATTTCGTCATATTTCTGATAAATGTCTGCTTCAGCAATGGAATCGAGTGCGGCAGTTGGTTCGTCCAATATAATAAAAGGGGCATCTTTATATAATGCGCGGGCGAGCATAAGGCGCTGTGTTTCTCCACCCGAAAACATAATTGCATTTTTGTAAACCTCACGATTCAGAAAGGTTTGATACTTATCTGGAAGAGCTTCTATTTTTGGAAGCAAGCCGGCTTTTTTGATACAATTTTTCACCTGTTTCAGGTCGAAATTTTCTGTTTGCGCCACATTTTCTGCAATGGTTCCCGCTAACAATGAAAAATCCTGAAACACTGCCGAGAACAGCTTATAATAGTCTTTTCTGTTATAGTTTCGGATATCTGTTCCATTCAATTTTACCTGTCCCTTTGTGGGATCAAGAAACCCACAGATTATTTTGATCAACGTAGTTTTTCCAGCACCATTAAGACCTACAACTGCCAGATTTTCTCCTGGATGTAAGGTAAGATTTATATTTTTTAAAGTATCTGTTTCTGCTCCTGGATAGCGAAATGAAACATTTTCCAAAACAATTTCATAATTATTTTTAGCGTCCTGATTTAAGGTAAGTCCATCTTTGAAACGGAATAATTCCGGATAATCCAGACATTCCCGGACCGTGGAAATATCAAGAGACTGTCGGTGCAATGTGCCAAGTCCTTCCAGAATTCCTGTAATCCAGCCTGAAAAACTGTCCACTGCAGTAAAATAAAGCAAAAAAGCAGGCACATCAAGACCGCGGTATAATACCAAATAAATTAAATATGCGTAGACCGCTCCATTGCGCAGAAAAGTAAAAGTCAAATCTGCAATTCCAGCCCAGATATAAACACTTTCTGCTTTTCGATGAAATGCTGTAAATTCCCTGGCTGTTTTGCTGTATAATTCTTCCAGCCAGAAACGAAGACCGAAAATGCGGATATCTTTTGCTGCACCAAAGTCAGCTGCACGGTTTAATAAATATGCCATTTGATGTATATATTCAGCTTCTTCCTCCCGATGTTGATACTTATATTCATCTAATCTTTGAGAGATAAAATAACTGATTCCGGCAGTTGACAGAATGACCAAAATCAGAATTGGATGAATTTGTGTAAGAAGACCGGCGTAAATAAAAAAACAGACAATATTGATCAAAAGTACAGTTAGTGTATTCCAGATTGCTTCAGTGGCCTGATCGTTATTGTCCGTATATTCGGCCGATTTGGTCAGTAATTTTTTGAATTTCATATCGTCTATATTGGGATAAGATGTTGTGGATGCTTTTTTGTTTAAAAGATTTACAATCTCACAACGGACACTGATCCGTCCGCAAATTACGTTTTGATTTGCATAAGCCAATGCAGCTGATACCAGCATTATCATAAGCACAAAAATTACAATTGTAAAAAGCAGTTCCTGAATGGAAACATGATTTTCTATTGCACTTAATATGACAGGAGAAACATAAAGGTTAAGAAGGTTCTGTATAATGGTTAACAGTGCGATAAAAAAGCTGATCACCAGAACTTTCTTCTCCTGAGAAGTGCAGGCAAGTTTAATCATGAACCATATATTTTGAAAAGTACTGTATTTTGATACAGGATTTTTTTGAAACATGATTTTCCCTTCTTTCTTATTTTTCTTTTGATACCAGATTGCTACGTGCTTTGCACTCCCGCAATCTTCAAAAACATTCGTAATCCGCTCATTTTTCTTCGGAAAATGGCTACTTACTCATGTTTTTTGCGGGTCAAGAGGTCAAAAATCCTCTTGCAAGCGAGCTTGCATCGGATTTTTGACCTTTTGACTCTGGTATCATTAAAAAGATTCTTAATATGATTTTACCAGAAAAAATATCCCCGGATTAAACCGGGGATGAATTGCATGTTTCGGGGGATGAATTATAACTGGGGCAGTAAAATCTCAGTGGTAAAGGCGCCCTCTTCACTGTTTCGGCTGATATATCCATCAGATCGCTTTACTATATCATCAATACGGATCAGCCCCAGACCATGACCATCACCTTTTGTACTTTTAAAAAGATTTCCCTGTTTTTTCAACTTCTTTCCCGCTGTAAAGTTAGTGAAAGAAATGTATAACTGCGTGTTTTTCATGTCCATATAAATGCGGATCAGTCGTTTTTCTTTGGGAAGCTGCAGGCTGGCTTCTATGGCATTGTCGAATAAATTTCCAATAATACAGCAAAGATCAATTTCAGAGGAATTCAGCTTAACAGGAATGTCAGCATCTGCAATTACCTGAATATCTTTGGACCGTGCCAGTGATATTTTAGAATTTAAAATAGCATCTGTCATGGCATTTCCGGTTTTTATCACAGTATCTACTGTGGTAAGATCCTTGTCAAGAAGATCGAGATAATGTCTGATTGCGTCCCAGTTTTCTGTGGCTGCATAAGCCTTCATTGTTTGGATATGATTGCGATAATCATGGCGCCAGCCTCGCATCTGGCGGTACATATTATCAACCTCCTGATAGTGAGTTTCAATCAGTTCCTTCTGATATGCAGCCATTTTTTTAGCTGCTTTTTTCGAAAATAAATGCATTTTAATCTCCCAAATCAGTCCATATTAATGATTGCCCGGTTAACCTTCTCATAAGCGCCGCGTGGAAGGGGGATTATACTTCCATCCTGCAAATAAATCTCTTTTTTTGTAACCCGGCTGATTTTTTTTAGATTTACCAAAGCAGAACGTCCCGCTCTGAAAAAATGAGAATCCAGCTTTTTTTCCAATTCGCTTAAGGTCATTTTCAGGGTGATAGTCTGTTGACTGTGAATCGTAATATAATTGCTGTTTACCTCTGCATAATTGATCTGACAGATGGGCAGACGAATCATCTCACCCTGACTGATTATGTTAAGAACCTTCTCATTCTTGATAAGCTTTGTGACTGCACGGTCAAGAACTGTAAAGAACTTCTCTTCTTGTATGGGCTTCATCAGATAGTGAAGGGCATCTACTTCATATCCGTCAGAAATATAGTCTGCGTATCCGGTGATAAATATAATTTGTACGGTCTGATTATCCTGCCGCAGCTTCCTTGCCATGGTAACACCATCCATGGCGCCCATTTCTATATCAAGGAGAAGAATGTCAAAATCTTTTTTCTCGGCATAATGAAACAAAAAATTTTCGGCTGATGTAAATTCTGAAATCTGTATATGATAACTGTTATGACTGCCCCATATTTCGCACAGAGAAGAAAGATAATTTCTGTCTGTGGCAAGGTCATCACAAATTGCAATTCTATATGTTTGACACAATTTTTTAATCCTCCATTTTACAGAAGTATAGCACGTATGCGGGAAACATGTCCAGATTCTTCACGAAGAGAATTGTAAACCAAAAACAAATAATAGGTTGACAATTGCAACGTAACTGTGTTAGATTGTATCTGACAAAAATAATATTTACTCGAGGAGGAGAATATGAGTACCGTAACCGCAACAAAGACAAAAACATACGACCTGGCATACATAGCTATTTTCGCCGTACTGATCGCAATCTGTTCCTGGATTTCCATTCCAATGACAGTGCCGTTTACATTACAGACATTTGGTGTATTTATGGCTGTTGGTGTGCTTGGCGGAAAGAGAGGCAGCCTGGCTGTACTGGTTTACATTTTACTTGGAGCTATTGGTGTTCCTGTATTTGCAGGATTTTCAGGAGGACTTGGTATTCTTCTTAACAATACCGGCGGTTACATCATCGGATTTCTTTTCTCCGCCCTGGTAATGTGGGCTATGGAATCTCTCTGGGGCAAAAAGCCTGTTATTCAGATTCTTTCCATGGTAGTCGGACTGATTGTCTGCTACGCAATGGGAACTATCTGGTTCATGGTTGTATATACAAGAACCTCCGGAGCTGTCGGACTTGGAACCGTACTGGGCTGGTGCGTAATTCCATTTATCATTCCTGACCTTGTAAAGATCGCTCTGGCATTTGTTTTGTCCAGAAGGGTACGTAAGCTTGTACCAATGCAGTAAAAAAGAACGTCAGACATATCCCATTCGCCCTCACCACGGGATGTGCCTGGCGTTTTTTATCGGAAATGGCTACAGCACTGGATTTACAGCCCATATGCAGGAAATGCTGGAGCTTTTTACAAAAGGGGCAGATGTTTGTCTCACAGTAAAAACTGACGAAATCTGCTCAGCCTGTCCAAACAATAGCCAGGGAATCTGCGAGGCAGCCGAGAAGGTGAAAAGATATGACAATGCAGTGCTGGCAGAATGCGGCTTAAAAGAAGGTCAGAAACTTGCATTCCCGGAATTTACCGAAGCAGTACAGAAAAAAATTATTGAAACGGGAAAAAGAACGAAAATCTGCGGTGACTGCCAGTGGAACCGGATCTGCCAGGAACAGCCGAGCCGGTGGAGTAAATGAAGTGGCAGGGAATTATGTTTATAAAAATATCTTTCGGAATTTTACAGGTGGATAGCGACAAAGTAAATCCAGTTTCGAAAGAATAAATTTAGCAGTTTTTGGGAAAAATACAGAGGGGACTGTCGGTGTGACAGCCCCTTTCTCAAACAGGCTCTAGTCCTGTAAGCTTTCACGGACACGCTTCAAGTCACGTTCCAGCTTTTTCTGAAGCTTCTCATATTCCTGATTCTTTAGTAAATTTAACAACTCTTCCAGTTTGATTTCTTCTTTTCGTAAGTCGTCTTTAAATTGGATGTCAGTTGGCACGTAGAAATCCTCCATCATATGAAACACCGTCCTTACTATAATTATTATGATATAACTATTGTAACGGTATTTGAACGGTGTGTAAAGCCTATAGTTACTTTCTGTGCGCAGATTATAGTATTAAAATGGAATATAGCTTTCGAAAGAAAGCAAATAGAATTTCTTAAATATAAAGATTTATCTTATTTCCGCTACCACTTTTCAAACAAAAAAACACCGAAACCCTTGATTCCTCAAGAATTTCGGCGCCCCTGCCAAGTAGTCGAAGTGACGGGATTCGAACCCACGACCTCTGCGTCCCGAACGCAGCGCTCTACCAAACTGAGCCACACTTCGTCAACTGCAAGTGATATTATACATAGAATGTACTGGCTTGTCAACAGAAAAATTGAAAAAATTCAAAAAATTTCAAAAAGAATTGAAATTAACCAGGTATTATTTGGGGAGAGGCAATTAAATTAATTCATTTGAACAGATATTCCAAGTGAAGCAGAATGCGTTTTTATGAATGAAAATTCTGTTTTTTCATATACATTAATGAATGAGATGCATAAAAAGGGGAGGGCGTCAGTTGGTGGGATATCGGCGTTTTATCGCATATGTATATGAATACCGAAAAGGGAAAAAGGAAAATAATTGTGGCTTTATGAAGGTGGAAGTGAGAAATCACATGTGTACAATTGAACCACATCTTCAGGTAGAGAACCTGGCAGCAGGAGAAGTGTGCAAAGTATATGGATTTGTGCGAAAAGAGGGACTGATGAATGGAATTTTGCTGGGCAGCTGCAAAACGGGGGCAAATAGAATCGAATGTCTGGTGGAAACAGACGGAATGGATATGGGGGGCTCGGGAATTCCTCTGGAAAAAATGGGAGGTATGATTTTGCTTACAGAATCGGGAGGCTTTTTTGGAACAGAGTGGGATGACCAGATAATCCGCCCGGAGAATTTTAAGGAAAGTATAATAAAGAAAGAAGAAACTGGTACCGTATGTGAAATAATAAAAGAGAAAGCAGAAGAAAAGCTGGAGAATGAAAGCAAGCCGGAAACAGATTCCACACCTGATTTAGATGACAGGCATGAAGTGGAGGATGTGGTGGAACAAATGCAGGATGATCTGCTGGAAGCAGAAGAAATGATAAGTGATGAACCACAAGCAAAAGATGAGCCAACCGTGGGGGAAATATGGGAAGCAGAGCAAAAAATTACCTGTAGAGTAAATACAAAACCAGAGGAAAAGGAGAAAAACATATCACTCCCATTTGGTCAGCCCTTCTGTCCGTTCCAAGACAGCGATCTGAACCAGTGCTGGAAAATTACCCCCCAGGATCTGGTTTATTTTCCAAGAAGACAATGCGCCCTTCGCAACAACCGTTTTCTGCAATACGGATACTACAATTTCGGACATCTCCTTCTGTGCCGCAGATCAAATGGCCGGTACATACTTGGTGTACCCGGAAGCTACGACCAGCAGGAACAGTTTATGGCAGGCATGTTCGGCTTTTCCTGCTTCAAAGAAAGCAACTGTATTAAGGTGAAAAAAGGCAGGGGAGGGTACTGGTACCGTGCGATTGATCCACCTGCCGGTTGTTAAAATTGACATCCCTGTGCGAACTGCCTATAATAAAGCTATTGCCGCTGCGACGCCTGAAATGAAAATGACAGCGCAGCGGCAAAAATGCCGGGATTCACCATAAAGTAGTAGAAAGTTAAGGGAAAAAATGCTTACAGATCAGGAACGTTATATGAAAGAGGCAATTCGCCAGGCAAAGAAAGCCCGGGCATTGGAAGAGGTGCCAATTGGCTGTGTGATCGTTTGCAACGGGCAGATCATTGCAAGAGGCTATAATCGGAGAAACACGGACAAGAATACCCTTTCTCACGCAGAATTGAACGCGATTAAAAAGGCAAGCAAAAAATTAGGAGACTGGAGACTGGAAGGCTGCACGATGTATGTAACCTTAGAGCCTTGCCAGATGTGCGCCGGAGCGCTTATGCAGTCCAGAATTGACCGTGTGGTTATCGGCAGCATGAATCCAAAAGCAGGATGTGCCGGTTCTGTGCTGAATCTTTTGGAAATGGATGGCTTTAACCACAAGGTAGAAGTAATCCGCGGTGTCCTTCAGGAAGAGTGTTCCATCATGCTTTCCGATTTTTTTCGCGAGCTTCGGGAAAAGAAGAAAATGCTGAAAAAATCTTTGGCAGAGCAGGTTGGAAAATCAGAAAATTAGTGGTATGATAAAAAACAAAGCAAAAAATACATCAAGTCGTCTGAAATGCCACAGGATGAAAGAATTATGATTTGATGGAACGTTGTGGAACATTATGTAAACAACCACATAGAAAATGACAGGAGGAAAATACAATGGAACTTGAAGCATTGAGAAAAGACATGGTAGCTGCCATGAAAGCAAAGGATAAAGTAACAAAGGATGCAGTCTCTTCCCTGATTTCCGCAGTGAAGAAGGTGGCAATCGACGAAGGCTGCCGTGACGATATCAGTGGCGAACTGGTTGACCGTGTTATCCTGAAAGAGCTGAAATCTGTGAAAGAGCAGATCGACACCTGTCCGGAATCCAGACAGGATCTGAAAGATGAATATCAGGCAAGATATGATGTGATTGCGAAATACGCTCCAAAGCTGATGGACGCTTCGGAGATCAAGGCTTACCTTACAGAGAAACATGCAGACCTGATCGCTTCTGGAAACAAAGGACAGATCATGAAGACTATTATGCCAGAGCTGAAGGGCAAGGCTGACGGCAAGGTGATCAATCAGGTCGTAGCGGAGCTGTGCAAATGATTTTTCACAGCTTGCATTCAAAATAGAATAGCAAACTAAAAATAGGACACATATTGTAAAAATGGCGTGAACAATACATTCACAGCCCTGATACAATATGTGTCTTTTTGTTTGCCTGGGGCGTACCGCGCCAGAGCCTGTTTGAAAAAGCATTCCCGTAATTTGCCCGCCCCATTTTGCAGAAATCTTTTTTAACACAAAAAAAGAACGTCCTCACAGACGTTCCACAATCCTCTTCTTTCGCGCGCCGCACCTCGGAATGGTCTCACAGACGTTACCTCTACAGTTAACTCAGCCCAGGCACCCTCACGGCACACAGGAGATTCTACTTAGTGCTGCTACATTCCTGTCCTGACACGGTTCATAGAGTCCTGTTGCGTAAGACCCAAACGTCAACGCCACTTATAAAGGGCAGCTCCACAAGATACAAGCCTCAGATTGGCATCACCCCTGCTGTAGCGGATTGCAGGTACAGGGCACCGCTATCTCCCCGGCTGCGCGGAATTTAATTATAGACGCTTAAACCGGATTTGTCAAGGTACAGACCAAAATAAATCAGTTCATATTAAGTGTACAGTACTGTATAGCCCCGTTTTTGGTGTTGCGGAGGGTAAAGCTGATATAGGCAGACTGTTTCGCGGAAAGGCTTCCGATACGGAGGGTGGAGGAGGAAACTCCACTGTTATGGGCATTGTAATTAGTACTATACTGTGTATAGGTTCTGTTGTTGTTAAAAGAAACGCCGGTGATCTTCCAACCATTTGCGGCAGTGCATTTCATGACAGCACTCTTCTGTGCCTTGTTGGTGTAACGGAAAGCATTATGTCCGGAGTTTTTGAATTTTCCGGCAAGGTTGCCTTTTACGCCTGTGATGGAGATGGATTTCAGTGGGTTGACATAACGAAGAACCTTGATGGTGGAAGTGTAGGTTTTGTTTCCAACTTTGAAGGAAATCTTTCCTGTTCCGGGCTTTTTAACGGCAAACCCGATATTGTAGAAATGATCGGAGTAATTGGAGGATTTTACACCCTTGCGGAAAGCCTCCGTTGTACTTTTGCAGCTGCTGGAACTGAAGGAATCCAGTGAGATCACCGATCCTCCTTTGGACACTTTAACATTGGATTTGAGAATGGTCTGTCCGGCCGGAATATTGTTGATTGAGATTTCATCGTATCCCAGCTCCTTTCCAGATGTGGGCATGTAAACAATCCGGGTCTTGGAATAATTGATCGCTGCGCTGGCGGCAAGAGGAGTCATGGCACATACCATGACTGCGGTCAATAAAGCGCAGGATAGTTTTTTGAGGATTTTTTTCATATGAGGCTCCTTTCTTAATAGAATTTTCTGTAAATACACAAAACTTACTGATAATTTAATTCTACGATGGGATGCAGATAAAGTCAACCAATAATGTTGTATGTTTGGGCTTTTTTGGCTATTGTACACTGCCTGAAAATGCTTTATAATATTATACTGTGTAAAACTCTGTGAAAAGAGAGAATACGATAGTTGTTCTGCAGAAATAGAGCAGGTGTAATATCTGTTTTACATGCGGGCAGCAACAAATAAAATGCGCACATAAAAGTGCACAGAATGGAGGACGCTATGATTAAAAGAATCGGTCTGCTGACAAGTGGTGGTGACTGTCAGGCACTGAACGCAACTATGAGAGGCGTTGTGAAGGGTCTGAGCAACAGCGTTGAGAACCTTGAAGTTTATGGATTTGATGACGGATATAAGGGACTGATCTACGGGAAATATCGTATGCTTACAGCTAAGGACTTTTCCGGGATACTGACTCAGGGCGGAACTATTCTTGGAACATCCAGACAGCCGTTCAAACTGATGCGCGTACCGGATGAGAAGGGACTGGATAAGGTTGAGGCCATGAAACAGACTTATTATAAGCTCTGCCTTGACTGTCTTGTGATCCTCGGCGGAAACGGCACACAAAAAACAGCCAATCTTCTCCGTGAAGAGGGACTGAATATCATCCATCTTCCGAAGACCATTGATAACGATATCTGGGGCACAGACATGACATTCGGTTTCCAGAGTGCACTGGAGATCGCAACCAATGCCATTGACTGCATCCATACAACAGCAGCATCCCACGGACGCGTATTTATCGTTGAGATCATGGGCCACAAGGTAGGAAGCCTTACACTGAATGCAGGTGTTGCAGGCGGTGCCGACGTTATCCTGATCCCGGAGATTCCATACGATATCAACAAGGTTGCAGAAGCCATCCAGAAACGTAACAAGGCAGGCAAGCGTTTCACCATTCTTGCAGTAGCTGAGGGAGCCATTTCCAAAGAAGATGCGGAGCTTCCGAAGAAGAAATACAAAGAGAAACTGACAGAGAGAGTGAAGAAATATCCGTCTGTATCCTATGAGATCGCAGATCAGATCCAGGCAGTAACCGGAAGTGAGGTACGTATCACAGTTCCGGGACATATGCAGCGAGGCGGAGAACCATGTGCATATGACCGCGTTCTCTCCACAAGGATCGGTGCAGGCGCAGCACAGGCTATCATGGATGAGGAATATGGTATCATGATCGGTGTTATCAACGGAAAGATCAAACGTGTTCCTCTTGCTGAATGTGCAGGCAAGCTGAAGATGGTATCACCGAAAGATCAGCTTGTAAAAGCAGCCAAACAGATCGGAATCAGTTTTGGTGATTAATTATAAGTCATATGGCCGCCGCGGAAGTGTTTCCGCGGCGACTGTGGCGAAGAGAAGGAGTGTTTTATGAGTTATACTGCTCTTTACCGTAAATTTCGTCCTGATAATTTCGACGACGTAAAAGGCCAGGATCATATCGTGACAACACTGACCAACCAGATCAAGGCCAACCGTATCGGACACGCATATCTGTTCTGCGGAACCAGAGGTACCGGTAAGACTACGGTTGCGAAGATCCTGGCGAAGGCAGTAAACTGCGAACATCCTGTAAACGGCAGTCCATGCAATGAATGTGCCATGTGCAAGGCCATCCAGGCAGGAACTGCAATGAATGTGATCGAGATCGATGCCGCATCCAACAATGGTGTTGACAACATCCGTGAGATCCGCGAGGAGGTGGCTTATCGTCCTACAGAGGGGAAATACAAGGTTTACATCATCGACGAGGTGCATATGCTCTCAACAGGAGCATTTAACGCTCTTCTGAAAACACTGGAAGAGCCTCCTTCCTACGTTATTTTTATCCTTGCAACAACAGAAGCACATAAGATCCCGATCACCATTTTATCCAGATGTCAGCGTTACGATTTTCACAGAATCTCCATTGATACCATAGCAGCCAGGCTTTCCGAACTTCTGAAGGCCGAAGGTGTGGAAGCAGAGGAGAAGGCAGTGCGCTATGTGGCAAAAAAAGGTGACGGTTCCATGCGAGATGCTTTAAGTCTTCTGGATCAGTGCATCTCTTTTTATCTGGGACAGGTGCTTACCTATGATAAAGTCCTGGATGTGCTGGGAGCTGTAGATACCGAGGTATTCAGCAAGCTTCTCCGAAAAGTTCTCGGAGGTGATGTGACAGGTTCCATCCATGTTTTAGAGGATCTGATCACAGGAGGCCGTGAGCTTGGACAGTTTGTGACGGATTTTACCTGGTATATGCGTAATCTCCTTCTTGTGAAAACTTCCGGGAATCCGGAAGATGCGATCGATGTTTCTTCTGAAAATCTGAAGCTCCTTAAGGAAGAGAGTAAGATGACAGATGTGGAGACACTGATGCGGTATATCCGTATTTTCTCTGATCTGTCTAACCAGATCCGTTTTGCAAGCCAGAAGCGTGTACTGGTGGAGATCGCACTGATCAAGCTTTGCAGGCCGGCTATGGAGACTAATCTGGACTCCGTTCTGGACCGCATCCGTGTTCTGGAGAAACAGATCGAAGAGCGTCCTGTTCAGCAGGTGATCGTCCGCGATGGTGGTGCCGGAGCAGTACAGGAAGCGGGAATGGCAGCAGGCAGTGCAGTGCAGAATCATCAGCCGGCACCACAGAAAGCAGCACCGGAGGATCTTCAGAAGATCGTTGCAGGATGGCGTGCCATTGTGGGGCAGACAACAGGACTTTTCAAACAGTCGCTGCAGAGAGCAATCCCCAAGTATAACGGAGAGACCGGAGATCCCGTACTTTTTGTGGAATTTCAGGATTTTCTGGGACAGAATTATGTGGATAATCCGGAAGCACAGCAGGAGCTTCAGGATATTATCGCAGCCCGCACAGGAAAAAAAGTTGAGATACATATGCTGGTAGCTAATAAACATCAGCATACCAATCTTGCACAGATCACAGTAGACGATGCACTCCGGGAGAACATCCACATGGATGTCGTAGTGGAAGAAGACCCGGACGACAAAGTATAAATTAAAAGAATCAGGAGGATTTTTTTATGGCAAAAAGAGGTGGATTCCCAGGTATGGGTATGCCGGGAAATATGAACAATCTTATGAAGCAGGCGCAGAAAATGCAGCGCCAGATGGAAGAGAACCAGAAGGCTCTTGAAGAGAAGGAATTCACAGCAACAGTAGGCGGCGGAGCTGTTTCCGTTACTGTTTCCGGAAAACGTGAAGTGACAAAAGTTACACTTTCCGAAGAAGCTGTAGATCCGGATGATATCGAGATGCTTGAGGATATGATCGCAGCAGCAACAAACGAAGCTCTTCGCCAGGTTGAGTCGGAGTCAGCAGCAGTTATGTCCAAACTGACAGGCGGTCTTGGCGGAATGGGCGGAGGTCTTCCTTTCTAATGGAATATTACAGCAGCCATATCAATAAACTTATTGAGCAGCTATCCCATCTTCCGGGAATCGGAGCCAAATCCGCACAGCGTCTTGCGTTTCATATCATGAACATGCCAAAAGACCAGGTGGAGCAGCTGACTTCTTCCATTACGGATGCAAGGCTGAATGTTCAGTACTGCAAATGCTGCTACACACTGACAGATCAGGAACTTTGTCCCATCTGTGCCAACCAGAAGCGTGATCACAGCACCATCATGGTAGTTGAGAATACAAGAGATCTGGCAGCTTACGAAAAGACCGGCAAATTTGACGGTGTTTACCACGTGCTTCACGGTGCGATTTCACCAATGCTGGGAATCGGACCGGACGACATCAAACTGAAGGAGCTGATGAAACGTCTTCAGGGAGATGTACAAGAAGTTATCATAGCAACCAATTCCAGTCTGGAAGGCGAGACAACAGCGATGTATATCAGCAAGCTGATCAAGCCCACAGGGATCAAGGTCAGCCGTATTGCCAGCGGAGTTCCGGTGGGCGGCGACTTGGAATATATTGATGAAGTGACACTTCTCCGCGCACTTGAGGGGAGAGTAGAACTTTAAATGAATGCGGAATCCGAATATATGATTGACTGAGCGGTATTTCCGTACCGGAGGAGGTGAGACGGTGGCAAAAAAGAAAGCAACTTCTTCAGACGTGGCAGCGCGTGCCGGGGTTTCTCAGGCAACCGTATCCATGGTGTTGAACAGGAAATATAATGTTTCTTTTTCCAGGAAAACAGTGGAACGTGTGGAACAGGCAGCAAAAGAACTGGGCTATGAGCTGCCGGGCCACCGGAAGCGGAAGGACAGCCCGAAGGAAAAACTGATCGTTGTTTTCTGCCCTACGCTCACAAGTCCTTATTATGTACTGCTTCTTCAGGGAATCGAGTCCGTGGCCAATGCACAGGGCTACGGAGTGTTTATCTGCAATACCCAGAGAGACGCAGGACTGGAAGAGAAATATCTTCGGATGATGCGGACCATGCAGCCCTGTGGGATCATCTATACCTGCAATCCTCATCCTGATTTTCAGCATCAGGTGGAAAAGATTGCAAAAGAGATTCCGCTGGTCATCATCAGTAACAAAGAAAAAACAACCACAGTGGATGCCATTAATCAGGATAATTCCGTAGTAGGAAAAATGATGGCCAGACATCTTCTGGATCTTGGACACACGGACGTGGCTTTTATCACGCCGCCTCTTACCAAACGGCAGTGGCAGCGCTCTAAAAGAGTAGAAGGTTTTGTACGCGAATTTGAAAAAGAAGGAAAAAAAGATCATGTGATCATCAAGGTGGCAGATGAATCCAATGACAGAAAGATCCCCCGTATGGATTCTGAGTATGCCATGGGATATGATCTGACCATGGAACTGCTCCATGAAGGAAAAAAATTCACAGCGATTGCAGGACAGAATGATATGATGGCTATCGGAGCCATTGATGCGCTCCGTGAGATGCGCCTTCATGTACCAAAAGACGTTTCGGTTATTGGCTGTGATAATATTTTTTATTCCGGTATCCAAAGAATCTCGCTGACGACTATCGATCATTTTGTTGCGCTGAAAGGCCGTGATGCCTGTGATATCGTTATCCGGAAGATTGATATGAATGATAAATTCTATTTTGATGAAAGACCTGCAAGTCTTTACAATATTGAGTATACTCCGAAGCTGATCATGCGCCGGACAACGGGGTATGCAAAGGTGGATTGAGATAGGTCTGCCAGCAGAAAAATAAATAATGGCGCATAAATTATTAATAATAATATATAGAGAGACTTCCGCAAGTACATTTAATTGTAAAAGTTAAAAAAACCGATATTTACAGCAATATATGAGGTTTTGGAAAATGGATGTAAGCTGTTATGGGTGAAAAAATTGACAGGCTCTGTTAATAAAATGCTACTTTATTAATAAAATATTTATTAATAAAAAATAAGAGCCTTGACCCTCACAATGAGTTTGTTATAATGAAATCATCAAGAAAAAGAACGAACGTAAACAGGAGGAAAAAACAATGAAATTTTTTATCGACACAGCTAAAGTAGAGGATATCAGAGAAGCTAATGACATGGGAGTTATCTGTGGTGTTACAACCAACCCGTCCCTTATTGCAAAAGAGGGAAGAGACTTCAACGAAGTAATCAAAGAGATCACAACTATCGTTGACGGACCGATCAGCGGTGAGGTTAAAGCTACAACAACAGATGCTGAGGGCATGATCCGTGAGGGACGTGAGATCGCAGCAATCCATCCGAACATGGTTGTTAAAATTCCGATGACAACAGAAGGACTGAAAGCGGTTAAAGTGCTTTCTTCTGAGGGAATCAAGACAAACGTTACTCTGATCTTTTCCGCTAACCAGGCACTTCTTGCAGCAAGAGCAGGTGCTACATATGTATCTCCGTTCCTTGGAAGACTGGACGACATCTCTACAGATGGTGTTGAGCTGATCCAGCAGATCGCTGAGATGTTTGCGGTTGCAGATATCCCGACAGAGATCATTGCAGCAAGTGTTCGTCATCCAATGCACGTAACAGCATGTGCACTTGCAGGTGCTGACATTGCTACTGTACCGTTCAAGGTAATCGAGCAGATGACACATCATCCGCTGACAGATGCCGGTATCGCTAAATTCCAGGCTGACTACAAAGCAGTATTCGGTGAGTAATTAACTGGAAGCTCTTTTATATATAAACACTCCGGCATGACCGGAGCACCAAAAAAGGAGACATTTATAACATGGATAAGTTAGAACTTCAGAAAGTTGCCAACGAAGTCCGCAAGGATATCGTAACAGCAGTCCATGCAGCAAAGGCCGGACATCCAGGTGGATCCCTTTCTGCAGCAGATGTGTTTACTTACTTATATTTCGAGGAGATGAACATCGACCCGAAGGATCCTAAGAAAGCAGACCGTGACCGTTTTGTTCTTTCCAAAGGACATACAGCACCAGGACTTTACTCTGTACTTGCAGAGAGAGGATACTTCCCGAAAGAAGACCTGAAAACACTTCGTCATCTTGGTTCCTACCTTCAGGGACATCCGGATATGAAACATATCCCGGGCGTTGATATGTCAAGCGGTTCCCTTGGACAGGGTATCTCTGCAGCAGTAGGTATGGCTCTTTCTGCTAAACTGAGCAATGATGATTATCGTGTATATACATTGCTTGGAGATGGTGAGATTGAGGAAGGACAGGTATGGGAGGCTGCTATGTTTGCAGGATTCCGTAAACTGGACAACCTGGTTGTGATCGTGGACAATAACGGACTTCAGATCGACGGTGATATTGCAGATGTATGCTCCCCGTACCCGATTGACAAGAAATTCGAAGCTTTCAATTTCCATGTGATCAATGTTGCTGACGGCAACGATATGGATCAGCTGAAAGCTGCTTTTGATGAGGCAAGAGCTACCAAAGGTATGCCGACAGCTATCATCATGAAGACCGTAAAAGGCAAGGGCGTTTCCTACATGGAAAACGCAGTAGGCTGGCACGGAAAGGCTCCGAATGACGAGCAGTATGCACAGGCAATGGAAGATCTGGAGAAGGTAGGTGAAGCGTTATGTCAGAAGTAAAGAAAATCGCAACAAGAGCAAGCTACGGCAGTGCCCTTGTAGAATTAGGTAAAAAACACGAGAATCTTATCGTTCTGGACGCTGACCTTGCTGCAGCTACACAGACAGGTATGTTCAAGAAAGAATTTCCGGAGCGTCATATTGACTGCGGTATCGCAGAGTGCAACATGATGGGTATTGCGGCAGGAATTGCTTCCACAGGCAAGGTTCCTTTTGCAAGTACATTTGCCATGTTTGCAGCCGGACGTGCTTATGAGCAGGTTCGCAACTCCATCGGATATCCGAAGCTTAATGTAAAGATCGGAGCAACTCACGGCGGTATTTCCGTAGGCGAGGACGGTGCTACACATCAGTGCCTTGAGGACTTTGCACTTATGAGAGTAATTCCTGGAATGGTTGTTGCAAGCCCGTCTGATGATATCGAGGCCAAGGCTATGGTTGAGGCCGCTTATGAGCATCAGGGACCGGTATACATGAGGTTTGGACGTCTTGCAGTTCCGGTTATCAATGACAGACCGGATTATAAATTTGAGCTTGGTAAAGGTATTGTTCTCCGCGAGGGAAAAGATCTTACCATCATTGCAAACGGACTTTGCGTTGCTCCTGCTCTTGAGGCAGCTGAGAAGCTTGCAGCAGACGGAATCGATGCAAAAGTTATCAATATCCACACCATTAAACCTCTTGATGAGGAGCTTGTTGTTGCAGCTGCCAAAGAAACAGGCAAAGTTGTAACTGTTGAGGAGCACTCCATCATTGGCGGACTTGGCGGAGCTGTATGCGAGTGTCTGGCTGAGAAGGCTCCTGTACCGGTTAAACGTATCGGAATCCACGATGTATTCGGTGAGTCCGGCCCGGCGGCAGAGCTTCTTCATAAATATGGTCTTGATGCAGAGGGGATCTACAGCCAGATTAAAGACTTTGCTTAAAATCAGTTTGAGGATGTCCGCTTTATAAATCAACAGGAGATCATATCTGTCTCTGCGGGAAGGATTTTTAAGATCCCTCCGGCAATGACATCTGCCAGTGCTACTACGGTGGAGAGCCGTGTTGTCTGCAGAGTGAGATGTTCCAGCATTCCGGCAATGTTCACAATGCCTGTGATGTGGATATCTCCAACAGGCGGAAGATTTTTCTGAACACCAGCACCTGGGTACAGTGCACCATTTCCAATGGTCACATAGCCCAGGTGCTTTTTTTGTCCAAGGGAAGCATCAATAGCAATGACCAGGGCATGCGGGTGGAGCTGTCCGATAAGCCTGGTGCTTTTTTCAAGATTCAAGGCATGTACCGGGTCGGAGAGCGTTCCGTAGACAAAGATCCGCGGACTTTCGTGGGGATGAAGCAGATGTCCTATATATGGGCCTAAGCAATCACCGGTGATCCGGTCACTGCCAATGCATAAAAAAACAATCTCGGTCCATTTTTTGGGACAGTGAAGAATGCATTTTTTTAAAAGATATGCAATTTCTCCGGAAGAACCGGTTTTATTTGAATCAATGTAAAAAGCCATGGGGAACCTCGATTCTTTTCTTTTCTCTTCATCTTATCCCGAAAATGGGAAAAATATGCACGTTGCAGAATCTGTCGGTAAATTATGGGAAAAGTATCTTATATTGTGCTAAATTCCGCGTTTTTGCTGTGATATGCTGTATCCGAAGGGGTGATATAAGATGATTGAGGTCATTTATAAAGAGGAACAGGCAGAACAGGATGGAGCACAGGAAACCTTTGCCATGCCGAGAAACGTCCGGCAGATTGGACTTGCCAACGGGAATTACAGGATTTATGTGGAAGATTATGTATATACATTTCTGAAGAGGCTGTCGGAAGAGGAGGGAGAGAGGGGAAAAGCAGCTGTTCTCACAGGTGAGATCAAATGGACGGCAGATATGACCTGTGTTTTTGTAAAAGGAGGACTGGCTGCGGACGAGATGGAAGCTACGGTGGAACATATTGATTTTTCAGAAGAGATATGGCAGAAACTGCAGGAAAACAAAGAAAAGTATTTTCCGGATCAGGAAATTGTTGGATGGTTTTTTGCACAGCATCAGGTGGCTGTGGAGATTACAGATTTGCTGGTGAAAGCACATTTAAGGTATTTTGGAGGAGAAAAGATCCTGATGCTGATGGAACCGGTGGAATGTGATGAGGCATTTTTTCGTTATGATGGCGGAACGATGGTGAAGGTAGAGGGCTATTATATCTATTATGAAAAAAATTCTCAGATGCAGACGTATATGATAGAAAGAAATCAGAATGTCGGACCGGAAACATCTGAGAAAGTAGAGGATAAAGCTGTCCGGAATTTTCGTAAGATCATAGACAGCAAAAAACCGGAAGAACGGGAGGAGGAAAAGACTTCCGTTTTTTCTTATGCAGCAACGGTGTGTCTGGCTCTGGCAGTGCTGACAACCGGAGTGGCATTTTTTCAGAACCGGCAGAAAAGTTCCGGGATTCCGGAGGATGTGGCAACCGCTTCCGCAGTAATCGCTCAGATAACACCAGAAGAGGCCGAGACTAATAGTACGGATGCAGAGTTGTCCGGTGAAGTGGTAACGGAACCGGAAAAGTCAGAGCCTTCAGGTGAGAGTGTGCCGATCACTGCCGCAGTGACCCCAAAAACAGACCAGCTATCTGCAACGGAGCCACTTTCTGACGCTGAAAAAAATGATATTACGCAGACACCGGTGCCGGCAGTGACAGAAAAAGCACAGACAGAAAATAATTCAGGAAGTACAGGAGCAGAAAAAAAACAAAAAAATTATGCAGAAAAGAAATTGAAAAAAAATAAAGATACAGATGCAGACGAAAATAAAGATCAGAATACACAGCAGGCAGCAGAAACTGCGGCATCAGCGGAGAATGCGCATCCCACATATGTGATAAGGCCAGGAGATACTTTATACCAGATCAGTATTCGATGTTACGGAAATGCAGAGGCAATGGAAGAAATCTGTAAACTTAACGGGATTTCTGCCAACGAAATTATTTATCCCGGGCAGGTAATTGTTTTACCCTGACTGAGTGTGCTATAATAACTGGAAAACCAGTTTACAATTAATGATAAGGTAAGGGATACAGTTGTGAATATCATAAAAAAAATTCAAAAAAAACAAAAGCGTAAAAAGTTGATGAAACAAAAAGCAAAACTGGCGCAGGAGCAGGCTGTACAGGTGGGAACATCCAGAGGAAAGTCGTACCATCGCCGTAAGCTCTCAGACACTGGAAAAAAACTGGTAGCAACGGCGGTTGTGGTGGTGGCAGTGTGCCTTGTATTTGTTTATGTTGAGAAGCGGAGTTACCACAGTTATAAGGTGCTTAATACCAGTGAACAGGAAGATGTTGTTTCCACCCAGTATGTGGAGATGGATGGAGATATTCTGAGGTACAGTCCGGATGGGGTATCTGTTGTTGACAGCAGTATGAATACGGTGTGGAATGAAACTTACACCATGCAGAATCCCATTGCTGATGTCAATGGAAGCAGGGCAGTTGTTGCAGACAGTGAGGGGACATCTTTTTATATCTGCGATAAGAAAGGGATCACAGGAACTGTTACAACATCATATTCAATTGTAAAAGTCCGGATAGCGGCTAATGGAATGGTAGCAGCGATTCTTGATAATGATGAAAATACCTGGATCAATTTTTACAATTCAGATGGAAGCCTGGTGGCAGAGAACCTTACGAAAATAGATGATCCCGGATATCCGATGGATGTTGCAGTTTCTGACAATGGTGTGATGATGGTAACATTCCAGTATGTAGATGGAAGTAAGACTACCAGCTATGTTGCTTTTTATAATTATGGAGATGTAGGACAGAATGAGGATGATAGAATCGTAAGTGGTTATACTTACGAGAACGCGGTGATTCCGCAGGTAGAGTGTATCAGCGAAAGCCAGTATATTGCGTTGCGGGATGATGGATTTTCTGCTTATCAGGGAAACCAGATTCCAAAAGAGAGCAAGACTATCAATGTAAAACAGGAGATCGTAAGCACATTTTTTGATGATGAAAGGATCGGGTTGGTATTCAAGAACAATAATAAAGATAGTGAATATACAATGGAAGTCTATAATATGAACGGGCAGCTGAAGTTTCGCAGGAATTTCAATGTTGCATACAGCACTATCAAGATGAGCGGTGGAAACATTATCATGTACAACAGTTCCCAGATCTGCGTAATGAACAGCCGCGGTGTGCAGAAATATATGGGAAGTGTGGATGGGACGATCCGTAATTTCTTTAAAATTGGATGGAACAAATACCTGATGGTGATGGATAACGGAGTCAGCACCATTAAATTCAGTTAAGGAGGCAGATATGAGCTGGACATGGCTTGGACTGGCTGTGCTTGTACTGCTTGCCTTTTCTATGGTTGACGGGTACCGGCGCGGTTTTATAAAAGAAGTAGTGTCTGTACTGCTCGTTATGTTATCTGTTGTTGTAGTATGGCTGATCAATCCCTATGTGAATTCTTTTATCAGGGATAATACATCTGTTTACGAAAAAATCCAGGATGTCAGTGGGAATTTTGCAGAATCACTGATGGATGGGAAAACTGTAGTTGACGGGGAACAGCAGAATGAGCTGATCAGCGGCATGAACTTTCCAGAACTGCTTCAGAATGGAATTGCAGATAATAATACGGCAGCAGTGTATCAGACCCTTTCGGTAAATACATTCGGAGAATATGTTTCTCGCTATCTTGCCAATATAGCAGTAAACTGCCTTTCTTTTCTGGTGTCATATATACTGGCATCTGTGCTGATCCATGTATTTGCCTATGCACTGGATCTTCTGGCGAGACTTCCGGTACTGCGGGGAATCAACAAACTGGCAGGGGCAGTGATAGGCGGAGGGAAATGTGTTATTTTTATATGGGTTGCAATGCTTGTACTGACGATCCTCTGCAATACGGAAGTAGGACAGGAAGGTTTAAGGCTGATCAGAGGAGACACAGTACTGAATTTTCTCTATGATAAAAACATTTTTATACGCATCTTTGCAGGAATAAACCGCATTCTGCAGGCATGATTCCACTGAATTTCAGGGGGAATCGTGCCTGCGGAGTGCGGTTTTTATTTGAAAAACATATTTTTTTGAGAAAAAAGTATTTTTTGTAAAAAATATGTTGACAGGTACTGGAAAAAGTGCTATTCTATCAGAGTTGTTGGGAACAAATTGTTTTCAGAAAAATGATAATAATATTTTGTTTCAGAAAAAATAAAAAAGTTGTTGACAAAAGACAGAAGATATGATAAAGTATTCAAGCCGTCAACAAAGCGACAACAAAATCTTAACTCAAAAATGTTTGAAAAAAACTTAAAAAAGTGCTTGACAAACAAAAAGAGATGAGATAAAATAAACGAGCTGTCTGAGAGACAGACACAACAAACCTTGATAACTAAACAGTGAAACACATACGATTCTCGAAAATTTCTTTACATTTAAAGAACGGTTTAAACAAACCAAAAGCAGTAAAAACGAGAGATAGCCAAACGGAACGGCTTATTTTCTCTTTGCTTCTTACTACGGACAAAAATCAAAAATGCCAAACGCCGGGGCAGAAAAGTTTCCCCCTCACTTACTACTACAATCTGAACAGGGCGAAATGGCCGGAAGCGGAACCGGGCAACAAAAAAAGCAGTAAATCTTTTTCAGACTTACTGCTTTCGCTGGCCGCGCCGGTGGCGGCTGGTATTCAGTTTTGAAAACTCATTTCATATTGGTATGATAAACGGAGAGTTATTGCGTTATGTTTTCAAAAGGAAATGATTGCTCCTTGAATATATCCCACAAAATATGCAATCGCTATACTTATCGCAATGCAGCATATACATAGTATTTCAGCAATAACCTTTTTCCCGGTTATTTTGTTTACAGACTTGCCGTAGTCAATAGTAGCCCATACCATTGAAAGTAAAAATAGAATTGCAATCCAATGAGTATGAAACGACAGTCCCATGCTAACAAATACATAGTTTGTGATGATGTAAAAGATGCTTCTAACTACAACTTCCGTCACTGTTGAAAGCTGATTTTTCATAAAACCTCTTGCCTCCTTAATTTCCTGTTTACTATCGGTCAAAGCGAAACTTGAACAGTGCGGCAATTAACTTCTGCTTCACATATTCCTCAACCTCGGCGTTGACTTTCCCGTGTACTTTGGAACAGTAGCGGATATATCCGGCGTAGTGGGAAAGAATGGTGTCGATTGCGTCCGGGTCGCCCTCATGGGCTTTGACGATTGTTTCATAGGGGAGAAGTTTACTCATAGTCATTTCCCTCCATGAGCCGCCTTAACCGCTGCAAGGCAAGCCGGATATGCCGCCCCGCTGTGCTGCGTGTCTCAACATAGGGGATGTTGTTAGGCTCGAGGATCTCGCTGATGAT
>OLSI01000486.1_pt1 | contig 33165 bp, 22 predicted proteins | sample 1672661 | NCBI WGS metagenome assembly OLSI01 (sample SAMEA3136711, study PRJEB25190) | human gut metagenome | biome: human gut; feature: human-associated habitat; material: faeces | place: Austria | collected 2013 | reverse complement strand
ACGCCGTAGCCACAGCAGTTGCGGCCGCTTCCGCCGCCTCGCCAAAAACCGCGGCTGCGTCGGCGGCAACGGCGTCGCCGAAGTCGCGAACTTTTTCAATCCCCTGCTTAATGGCGCCATTAATGCCGTTGTTGCCAATCATGGAGCCTTCCCTTCTTCACTCAACAACACTTGCGCGATGCCGGCGTTCAATACATCTCGTTTTGAAAACCAGCTTATGTGCGCAGCAAAACCGTGTCAAGCAATATGGAGTTTGATTGGACGCTTCGCAACGGTAACGTTTCCGGTGCCCGCACGGGAGCATGCGACGTGCTACGCTTGCGTTCATGACACGCAAAGTAAAACATATCCAAGTACTCAGCGAGGCGGAATACGTCGAGCTTATTCGCGAGCTGCGCCTGGCGCGCTATGCCGATATTCCCACGATCGACTTGTACATGGATCAGTTGCTCACCTATATAGATGCGCAACTGCGCCCGCTCGTGGCGCCCGACGAAAAGCTGCTCACAGCTTCCATGGTGAACAACTATGTGAAACAAGGCATTATCCCCGCGCCGAAGGCCAAGCGCTACACCGCGAACCATGTTGCCATGCTTACCGTGATTTGCCTGATGAAACGCACATTCTCGATGGACGATATCCATTCGCTGCTGCGAGTTTCGGCAGCGACCCACGGCATCGACCATGCGTACAACTTCTTCTGCGAGGCGGTAGAGGAAACCCTTCGCCAGCTCTTCTGCGGCGAAATTGCCCACACGAGCCTTGGATCGTGTGACATTCGCAAGCCAGACGGCCCCGCGTTCGCCCTTCAGGTGAGCAATGCCGCCGACCTTTCCCCTGAGCGTCGACTCGCGCTTTCGGCGGCAACGAGCGTCGCGAATAAAATCTATGTCGAGAAGTGCTTTGAGCTGGGTATTCTCGATGGAGCACGCAATGCGCAGCTGCGAAAGGCAAAGAATCGATGACCGATACGAACGAACGCGATGCCCTCGTCGAGCCCGAAAGGAAATCGACCGAAAGCGACCTAACAACGAAGGCCCAGAACGAAACAGCCGAAGCCGCAGGCGCCACAGCCAACGCAACCCCTGCCGAGGCGACCCCGGCTCGAGAAACTAAGGCCGCAGCCGAAGGGGTCGCCAAACTCCACGCCCCTCACCTCGATGGAGCCGACATAGCCGCGGCCGCAAACCATGCCGCCGCAAAAGCGTGGGAGAAATATCGAGCGCACATTCTTAACCGCATTGCCGAAAAAGAAATCGCACGCGATATCGTAACACTCGCCGGCATGACGGAAATCTACTGCGCCGACCACCACGCCGCCGCCGACCGCACGCCATACGAAAGCGAAGCCACCGCCGTGGGCATGTATCCCCAGCACAAGATTCCGCGCCTTTGCCCCGAATGCGCCGCACATTTGCGCTACGGCGAAGTTCGCCGAGCACTGTGCCGACGCGAGCCGCGCCCCGCATGCAAAACGTGCAAGAGCCATTGCTACACACCCACCGAATCGGCATGGCAGCGCCGCGCCATGGCCTATGCGGGCCCCAGGGCAATGTTCCGCGGGCACGCGATTGAAGCAATTCGCCACCTTATCCATACGAGGAAGAGCTAGAGGGAGTCACCTGCACCGGCAAAACGCACAACGGCGCGCAGCTCCCCGACCAACTTCGCATCGTCGACAGACGCCCGAAACAACGCGTCGCCTTGAGGTGTTCCTCCCTGGCTTGCGTTTCCATCTGCAGAAAAAAGGTTCCATTCCCCAACTTTCTCGTCCTTTGCGCTTTATCATAGATGCGTGAAGGAAACCAGCAACGCCGCCCGTAGGCGCGCGCGGGGAAACGAGGGCACCATGATCAATCAACGCATGTACGAGTTGGGCAGCGAACCGTCGGCGATTCGCGAGCTGTTCGCATACGGCCAAGCACGCAAGGCCGAAATCGGCGAGGATAACGTCTTCGACTTCAGCATCGGCAACCCCAGCGTTCCGGCGCCCGAAGCGGTTAAGCGAGCAATTCTCGATGTGATGGAGCAGCCCCCCGCCCAAGTGCACGGCTACACCCCCAGCCAGGGCGCACCGAGCGTTCGCGCCGCCGTGGCCGCATCGCTCAACCGCCGCTTCGATACGTCGTACGAAGGTGCGAACATCTACATGACCTGCGGCGCCGCCGCATCGCTTTCCATCTGCTTCAACGCCGTTGGAAACCCGGGCGACGAGTTCATCGTGATTTCGCCCTATTTCCCCGAATACAAGGTTTGGATTGAGAACGCCGGCTGCAACTGCATCGAGGTGCCCGCTCGCCGCGACGATTTCCAAATGAACATCGAAGCCATCGAAGACGCCATTACGCCGAAAACCAAGGCCATCGTGATTAATTCGCCCAACAACCCGGTTGGCTCGGTGTACCCCGAATGCGACTTGATCGAACTCGCCAACGCGCTGCGCCGCAAGCAGGACGAATTCAGCACCACCATTTACATCATCGCCGATGAGCCGTATCGCGAAATCGTCTACGGCAACGTGCGCGTGCCGTTCGTTCCGCCTATCTACGAGAACACGCTCGTGTGCTACTCGTATTCCAAATCGCTCAGCCTGCCAGGCGAGCGCATTGGCTACATTCTGGTTCCCAACACCATGCCCGACTGGGAGCGCACCTTCAACGCCGTGTGCGGCGCGGGCCGCGCGCTTGGCTTCGTGTGCGCCCCGTCGCTTCTGCAGTACGTCATCGAGCGCTGCGTCGACGAGCCGAGCGATGTTGAGGCCTATGCGAAGAACCGCGAAGCCCTGTATGGCGGCCTTACGAAACTCGGCTACGAGTGCGTTGCGCCCCAAGGCGCATTCTACTTGTGGGTTCGCGCGCTCGAACCCGACGCTCAGGCTTTCGCCGAGGCCGCGAAGGCACATGAGCTGCTGCTCGTTCCCAGCAACAGCTTCGGCGTCGAGGGCTGGCTGCGCGTAAGCTACTGCGTCGCCCACGAGACCATCGTGAATTCGATGCCCGCATTTGCCGAGCTCATGCGCGAGTATCAAACGAAATAACGCATCTTAGACAACGCGTTTTTTGACGCAAAAACACGAAGGCTCGCCTACCGTAGGCGAGCCTTCGTTGCATAGAGGCGTCGAAACCGCGCGGGCAAATCGGGCTGAGCATTTCGCGCGTCGCGCCCGCATGGGCTGCGGACTTACGCAGGCTCAGCACATGCGTGCAGGCAACAACGTTAGGCCGCTGCCGCGCGAACGCCGCGCCATTCGGCCCTATCACTTCTGGAATTTCTTGGCCTCTTCGGCTTCGACGCCCTCCATCGAGGCGCCATATTTCGCGGTTTTCGGATCTTTGCCGCCATCTTTAAGCAGCTCATCGACGCTTTCCGCACGCAGCGCCTCGCGTCGCGCATCGTGTTTTTCCTGATAGCGGCCCGCCGCAACAGCATCGAGCTTCACATTGCGGAAGTACACGATCCAGTTTGCCGCGATGGCAATCATGTTCAGGAAATAGACCGCCAGCACCCAGTTGATTTGGCCCGATACGAACTTCGCCGCAATACCGGCAACGTATCCCAACGTGATAAGCAAAATAAACTGCCAGCTTGTGCCCGCAGCCGTGCGCGCCTTCGCCGCCTTATACGCATTCATCGGCCACGACAAGCCAAAACAAACCAGCATGACCGCTTCAAGAAATTCCGCCATTGCACCCTCGATTTCTCGGATTTCAAACCCTTTGAGAATAGTTCGCGCGCATCATAGCGTCTAATATATGAATTGGTTATTTATCATCACTTTGACGTTATAATTCAAGAAAACGAGGGGAGCGCCGTGGAGCTTTTGCAGTTGAGATATTTTCTGGAAGTTGCGGAAAGCGAGCACGTCACGCACAGCGCCCAGAAACTTCGCGTATCGCAGCCCTCGCTCACCCAAGCGATTAGCCGCCTCGAGCGAGAACTGGGCGTACAGCTTTTCGAGCCAGAAGGGCGCGGCATTCGCCTTACTGAAGCAGGGCGCTTCTACAGCAAACGCATCGCGAAAGCGGTGGGAGAAATTGACTCGGCGACCAGCGAGCTTGCGCGGTTCGACGAAGAGCGCAGCTCGATTGTGCGCATCAACGTTGTTTCGGCCTCGAACATCGTCGTTGACGCCGTCGCGGAATGGCGCACTCAACACCCCGCGGCAAAGTTTCAGATTGTGAGCAGCGAAACCGCCAGCAAAATTGAACCGTGCGACATCGAAGTGCGCATGCAAACGGGGAAAACGCCGGAAGCGAAGGGCGCGCGCCTATTCAAGGAACGCATCATGCTCGCCGTACCCACAACGAACGGCGACGAAGCCGAGGAGCCCGACGCAGGTTTTCGCGACAATCTAGGAAAAGGTGAAAGACCTGGAGGCGAAGGGCGCGACATCGCAGCGAGCGACGCCTTGGCCAACGGGCTCGGCGAAGCGATTTCGCTGGCCCAGGTGCAAAACAGCGGCTTCATCATGCTCGCAGGCTCGCGCAACATTAGCAACCTCTGCCTGTCGCAATGCGCAAAACTGGGGTTTCGCCCCACAATCGCCTTCGAGAGCGATAATCCATCGGTCGTGCGCAAAATGATCGGCCTTGGCCTCGGCGTTGGCTTTTGGCCCGAACACAGCTGGGGCGAGCTTGGCGCCGGCGCGCGCCTTGCTCCCATTCTTGAGCCGGGATTCGTACGCACCATCGAAGTCGCGCGAACGCGCCACGGCGGCTCGAACGAGCAGGCCGATGGGTTCTATTCGTTCCTGCTTCAGCGATTCGAAGCCCGCTGGAATATCTAGCGGCTCCCCACGTCAACCATGGTAGACTTTTGCGTACATGTGCGAGAGAAAGGGATTCCATGGCCGCGCAATGCAATTTGATCATCGATTCATGCTGCGATTTGCCGCTGAGCATGCTGCAAATCGAAGGCGTCGATACGCTGAACTTCAATTACGTCATGAGCGATGGCGACCACGAGGACGATTTCTATCAATCCATCACGCCGCACGAGTTCTACGAGAAGATTCGCAATGGAGAAACGCCGAGCACCTCGCAGGCTTCGCCGGCGGCAATCGAAGCGGCATGGCGCCGCGCTGCCGAAAACGGCATTCCCACGGTATACCTATGTTTCTCGAGCGGCCTTTCGTCGAACTACTCAACTGCGGCGGCGTTGCTTGCCCAGGTGAAAGAGGAATTCCCCGATGCTCCGCTCTATTTGGTCGATCTTATGACCGGCTCTACGCCCGAGGGCTTGCTCGTTCTTGAGGCGTTGCGTCAGCGCGATTCGGGGCTTTCCGCAGAAGAGCTGGTCGAATGGGCCGAACAGGCGCGCTACTTCGTGCAAACCGCTTTCATGGTTGTCGATCTTGATGCGCTGCACCGCGGCGGACGCATTCCCGCATCGGTTGCCGCAGCAGGCTCGGCACTCAATGTGAAACCCCTGCTCACCTTCGATACGTCGGGGCACTTGGCGCTCACGGGCGCCGCGCGTGGGCGCAAGAAGGGCCTGAAGCAAATGGCCGATTTCTTCGCAAAAGAGCATGACACGCAAGGTGGTTCGCCCGTAGTGCTCATCGGCAACGCCGACTGCCCGAAAGACGCCGAAACACTGCGAGACCTTTTGGCCAAACAGGACGAGAGCATCACCGTGGTACAGCACAACATTGGTGCCACCATCGGCAGCCATGTTGGGCCCGGCATGGTGTCGATTTCGTTCTGGGGCGGCGACCGCCGTGAAAACATGTCCGTCGCCGACCGCATCGCCGCGAAGATCAAGCGCGGCTAGCAAGTCGAACGGACGGTTCGGGGCCGCAGGGCATCAAGGTGCTCTGAGGCCCCGACTCACTACCGTCATCTCGCCGACCTCGGAGCCCTTTTTTCGCAATTGCCTGTCGCGGCCAATCGTAGCAGACTCGTATTGCATGCATATGAACAGGCCTTCTACACTCCTTCCTTCCCTCTCTCTTCTCGCACCTCGTCTCTCTTCCTCATCCCCACAAGTGCCCGTCGGCGCGAAAGCCCGCGCTCTAATATCCCATCCTTGCAAAGCCCATCCCCCGTCTCTTATGTTTGTCGCGGTTCCGTGGCGCCGAGGTAACGTTTCGATTCAGATTCTTCCCATTGTGCGAACGCGCGATATGTTCGACTCGTACCAAACGCATTTACCGCAAGCCAATCGAGCGCTTGCTTTTATTTGATAGGAGGCAACCATGGACAGACGCGCATACAGTCAAGAAAACCGCAACCAGCGCGCCGATTCGGCGGCAAAAACCGTCGTTATCTCGCCCAAAGCTGAAGCCGAAACCCCTAACCCAACCGGAATCAAGGGCCTTTTTGAGGGGCTTTCGGTTTCACAGGTCACCGCCGGTGCGTTGGCCGCGGTGACCTCGATGCTGCTTTCTGCGCAAATTGGCATTGCCGGCTCGGTTATCGGCGTCGCCGTAGGCTCGGTCGTGTCGACCGTTTCATCGCAGCTTTACAAAAAATTCCTGGCAGGGTCAGCCGAAAAACTTCGCGGCTTTGCCTCGAGCGACAATGCAGAAGGAAATGCGGCGACTAACGCCGCTGCCGCCCAAAGCGCAACCCAAAGCTTCGCACACGCGCAAACCACCGTTATGTCCATCACACGCGCACCATTCGAGAGCGCCGAAACCACCACGCTGCCTTCGGTGGGCACAGCGACGCGCGCATTCAACAAAGCGGCGGTTCCGTCGACTAATTCCGCCGAAACGAGCGTTCTATCCGCGGGCCAAATCGTTGGAGCCGATGCGCACGACATGCGCGGCAACCAAGCCGCTCAAGGCACCCAATCGAATACGCCGCGCATCAATAGCGCAGCCGGCCATACGGGCAATGCAAGCCACGCAACGGGCGTCGTCGAGATTGAGGCCCAAAAACAAAAGACCATGCAGCGCCGCGTGCTCGCGGTTTCAGTCGCCTCGTCCCTTGCGGCAATCCTGCTGTTCGCGGGCCTCGTGCTTATGTTCACCGGTGGCGAAGGCATCGGTACCAAGGTAGCCCCGTTCACCGGCGAAGTCGTAACGAGCCAGCTTGCAGACGAAAACAGCGTTGCGACCAGCAATGGCACCGGAAAAACCCATGACGCCAAGAAGGCCGAGACAACAGCTCAAGACGAAAACGAGAAGAACAGCGCTCCGCAATCCCCTCAGCAGAATTCGACGCAGAGCGCTTCCAACTCTTCATCCACAACTGAGTCGGGCACAAACTCCAGCAACACGAATTCGGGATCGGAGAACTCGAGCTCCGCAAGCGGCAACAACAGCTCATCCTCAAGCGGCTCAGGCTCCGGCCAAACTTCCAGCGATAATACGAATTCAAATTCCAACAACACAAACAGCTCTGGCTCTGGCTCCGGCTCAACGAATTCGGGCGGAAATGCCACAAATTCAGGGTCAACGGGATCGGAATCGAGCGCATCGTCGCAAGCGGGGTCGGGCAAGTAACCCACGGCGAAATATTTCGCTCGGCAAGAAAAGCCGCGAGGCGGCAACACACGCACAAGTGAAAACGAATTCAGCCCCACAGCCAACTCCAAGAAAGCGCATGCATACACACAAAAGCGGGCCTGCATCGTTCTGCAGGCCCGCCGCTGTTCAGGGCAAATATGTTTGCCATTTGGCTAACCGCCCTGCGCGTTCGTTAGTCGACGCTCTTCAAACTTTCGACCATATCGATTTTCTTGAGCTTGAACTTCATCGCCAAAGTCACGATAACCGAGAACAGCATGGTGAGCGCAAACGCGATAACGAAGCTCAAAGCATGAATTTCGCGGCCAAACATCACCTGATCGACCTCAGCGGTGATTACAACATAACCCTCCATGGCAATGCCAAGGAACAAACCAACGAATGCACCAATCAGCGAAAGCAGCATGGTTTCGCGATAGATATACGCGTTCACCTCATGCGGCGTGAAACCAAGCACCTTCAGCGTGGCAATTTCTCGCACACGCTCGGTGATGTTGATGTTCGTGAGGTTGTACAGCACCACGAACGCGAGCAGGGCCGCAGCAACCACAAGCACCACCACGACTGAATCGACGCTCTTCAGCATGCTGCGATAGCTGTTGATGGTTTCGTCGTTATACGTCACGGTTTTCACACCATCCATCGCGAGCACGTCGTCGCTGAACACTTCGCGCACGTCATCGCCCTCGGCGACGTTCGCAAGCAGCGTCGCATACGAAGGCGCTTCTCCCATGGTGGATTCGTACAACGCAGGCGACATGAGCACGTATTGCGCCACGTAGTTCTCCATAATGCCCGACACGCGCACCTCGCGGCCTTCGCCCGTCGCGTTGCCAATGGCGTCTTCGTCGTAAATCGCGATGGAATCGCCCACCGAAACGCCCAGCTTCGTCGCGAGCTTCTCGCTTATGAGCACGCCTTCATCGTCAATCGCGAGGGGCTTGTGGCCCACGCGCGTGCGCAGCGTGTTGAAGTTGCCGAATTCCTGCGTATCTTGAGGCACGTTCAATTCGACGCGTTGGTCGATTTCATCCGATGCACCCGGGGTGCGCACAATTTTGTTCTCGGTAAGCACCCATGCCTTCGGACCTTCGGAGTCGGCCTCGACGCGTTCGGCCACGGCATTCTTTTCGGCATCGGCAACATCGGAATCCATGCGCACGATGGCGTTGTAGTGGTACAGCTCGCCATACTGCTTGTCGATGATATCATTGATGGCGTTTTGCAAACCAAGACCGGTGAGCAAAAGCCCCGTGCAACCTGCAATGCCAATAATCGCCATGAAGAAACGGCGCTTATAGCGGAAGAGGTTGCGCGCGGTGACCTTCCAACTGAACGACATGCGGCTCCACAGCGGACGAATACGTTCGAGCAGAATGCGCTTGCCGGCCTTCGGCGCGCGGGGCAGCATAAGGGCTGCCGGCTTTTCGCGCAGGGTGGCCATCGCAGCGAACAGCGTTGCCGCAACCGTGATGCCCACGGAAAGGCCCGCCGCCAGCAAGAACAGCGCGGGGTCGATTGGCGTAGGTCTGCACGGCACAACATAAATAATCGCGTACGCATTCATGATGAACCACGGCAAAAATTGCGACAGCAGCACAATGCCCACGATTGAGCCCACGCCGCTGGCGACCATGGCATACACCAAATACTTCGAGGCGATGCGCCCATTGGAATAGCCAAGCGCCTTAAACGTGCCAATGAGCACGCGCTCTTCATCGACCATGCGCGTCATTGTCGTAAGCGAAACCAAGGCGGCCACAAGGAAGAACAGTAGTGGGAACACCTGGGCAATTTGATCAATGCGTCCCGCGTCGGAACGGAAGCTTTCGGCGCCGATGTTCTTCTTCAAATCGAGCGCATACACGTCGGCATCCATGGTGGCGATGTCGTCCACCTCGGCTTGGGCGTCGGCGAGCTGCGCTTCGGCGTCGGCGAATTCGGCCTCGGCCTGGGCGCGCTTATCAGCAAGCTCGGCAGCGCCGTTTTCCCACTGCGACAAACCGTCGGCATATTCGGCCTGGCCGCTTTTGAGCTGAGCGCGGCCCTCATCGAGCTGCGCCTGGCCTTGGGCAAGCTGCGCCGCAGCGGCATCAAGCGAGGCCTGACCGCTCGCGAAGCCCTGGTTGGCCGCAGCCTTCTGGGCAGCAAGCTCCTGCTCGCCCGCCGCAAGTTGCTCAGGCACGCCCGCGGTTTCCGTATCGATTTGAGCGATGCCCGCCTGAAGCTGAACGATGCCCGCCTCGATTTCAGTTTTCTGGGATTCAAGCTGCGCTTGCTGCTGCTGGAGCTGCGACAAAGCCGCCTTGGCTTGAGCCAACTGCTGCTCGAGAGCTGCTTTTTTCGCTTTCGTTTCCTCATGCGTAGGATCGGCCGGATTCAACGCATCAATTTGCGCCTGCAACTCATCAATCGCCCGCTGCGCCTGCTCAATTCTGGCCGCGACCTGCGCAAGGCCATCATTCACCTCATCGAGGCCCTTCTGCGCTTCGCCGAGCTTATTGCTCAGCATTTCGCGCGTCTGCATAGCGGTGTGGTACTGCGCCCACCCTTCGTCAATCGACGCCTGAGCCTGAGCCAATGCCGCTTGCGCCTGCGAACGCTGGTCGGCGAGTTCAGCCACACCCGACTCATACCGGGCGCGACCGCTTGCCAACCGCGATTCGCTTTGAGCAATGGTCGCCTTCGCCGATTCGAGCTCAACGGCCGCAGAATCGAGCTGCGCCTTAGAATCGTCGAGCGTCGCCTGGCCATCGTCGAGCTGCGCGAGCGCGTCGGCCTTTTTCTGCTCGTATTCCGCACGCTTTTCATCGAGCGCATCCTGGGCGTCGGCCTGCAGGCCTTCGATGCGCGACGCCTTCAAATCGTCGGCAATCGCGTCGATGCGATTGGCCACTTCGTCGACTTTCGCCTGGTAGGCATCGCTTGCCCATGGCAAGTCGCGCGCACCATCGACCGCGACGAACGCTTCGGTAATGGGGTAATCGTCAGCGAAGGCCGAATCGGGAACGAACACGAAGCTCGTAAGACGGCCGCTTCCAAGCGACGTCGAGCCCACGTTAGTCGAGCACGTGTAATACGACGAATTCACGAAGCCGACCACCGTGAACTCGCGCTCGGCGAAGCTGTCGTCCAAGTCTTGCGTGCCCTCGATAAGGCGCACCTTGTCGCCGATATGCACATCGGTCTGCCACACCGTGTCAGAAGAAAGCAGGCACTCGTCGCTTTTCGTGGGCCAGGTGCCGCTCTTCAAGATAGGCCTGTTCAAATACGAACCGTCGCTCGATTGCACGGTGAAGCCATCGTCGCACGTGCTCGCCTGGGCAGCGTCAACATCAAGCGACTGGAAGCACAGCGTGTATTGCACGCCATCCAATTCTGAAATGGCGTCGGCTTCGCGAGCGGGCATAACAGCCGAAACGCCCTCCACATCGCGCAACGCGTCGATTTGCGCCTCATCGAATCCAATCGTCGAAACCACGCGCACGTCGGCCAAACTCGTGCCATCATAGTATTCGTCGCCCGCAAGGCGCATGTCGGGCCCCGTCATGCGCAGGCCGGCATAAAAGCCCGCGCCAAGTGCGGCAATAATCGCAATCGCCAAAAAGCGGCCCCACGAATGGGTGATAGAACGCCGTAGATCTTTTCCGAATGCGCTCGCCATGCTTACCACTCAACCGTTTCGGCGGCTTGCGGATGGGCATTGAGCTCTATGCGCTCGACTTTTCCTTCTTTCACATGAATCACGCGGTCGGCAATAGCGCAGAACGCGGAATTGTGCGTAATGAGCACCACCGTACGGCCCGTTTCGCGGCACGTGTCTTGCAACAGCTTCAAAATGGCCTTGCCCGTTTTGTAATCGAGTGCGCCCGTGGGCTCGTCGCACAGCAAGAGCTTCGGGTTTTTCGCGATGGCACGGGCAATGGCCACACGCTGCTGCTCGCCGCCCGAAAGCTGCGCGGGGAAGTTGTCCATGCGATGCGCGAGCCCCACCTGGGTCAACACGTCGGCAGGCGGAAGAGGATTGCGGCAAATTTGGCTCGCAAGCTCCACGTTTTCGAGCGCGGTAAGATTTTGCACCAAGTTATAGAATTGGAACACAAAGCCAATATCGTAACGACGGTAATCGGTGAGCTGCTTTTCATCAAACTGATCGACGCGGGCGCCATCGAGCGTAATAGAGCCCGATGTACATGAATCCATGCCGCCCATCATGTTAAGCAGGGTCGTTTTGCCTGAGCCAGAGGGACCGACGACCACCACAAGCTCACCTTGCTCGATTTCGAAAGACATGCCATCGACGGCAGCCACCTGCACTTCGCCCATGGTATAGATCTTACGCACATCTTTAAATTCGACGAATGCCATAGCGACCCCTTACGCGGCGCGGTTTCCTGAATAATCTCTCATACTGAGTATATTGAAAGCGTCGCAGAAACCAGCGACGATTTTATGCCAGCGGCCCTACAACAGGCTTGGTTGTCCCTCGAGAAGAGCGCGGCTGTTAGCCGCCACTTTCTCCTTCAGTGAATCGAGGCGGCACCTGCGTAGCTCTGCTATATGCTCGAGGGACGCTTCCAGCAGCGCGCGCACTTCTCGAGCGTTGAATTCCGCGCCCGCGGCGGGCGGCAGGTCGCTTTCAAGCAGCAATTTTTCTTCAGGGATTTGCTGCACATACGCGCGGCCGCGCTTGGTGGAAAGCATGCGAGGATTGATGGAAAAATAGCAGCCGCATTCGATGGCGCGCGCAAGCTCGACACCCGAACCAGAGAACCAGTGGAAAATCACCGCGGTACCCTGCGGGTTTTGGGGGGCCTGCGGCGCACCAGGAGCAACGAGCCCCACGCTTTCCATAAGATCGAGCGCCACGCCCACGCTTTTCACGGCATGCACCGAGAGCACTTTGCCCCTCGACGCCGCGGCGATGCGCGCGAACACCGTGCGCTGCAGCTGAGCGCTCTCGGCACGACGGGGCGCAAAATCGAGACCGATTTCGCCAATAAAGCGCGTTTCGGCAGCGTAGGCAACGAGCTTATCAACCGCATCGGCACCGCACGAACCGTCGGAAAGCCACCACGGATGCAGGCCTACGCCAAGTTTGAAGTTGGAATTTCGATTGAGCTCATCGGTCAAAGCCAATGATGCCAGATGATATTCATCAGGGGTCACCGTAGCGCACATGCCGCCTATTCCCTCTTGGCGCATCGCGATGGCCGCCGCTCGAGTATCGGGAGAAAAAGCCAGGTGACAATGCATGTCATACAAATCAAAGACCGTCATAGCGTCCCCCTCTTTTTATGCACGCGCACCCACGTTTTTCCCAATAAGGTTATACCACTCAAAGGACAAAGGGCGCAAACAACCAAGACGCAACGGCGCGAAAGATTTTCGAATAGAGCCTATATTCCCAGTTAGTCGGCGAATTCCCCCACGTGTGCGATGGCGCGAAGCGTTTCAGCCGCGATCATTTGACCCATCATGGGAGGCATATACGATGCCGTGCCCAAATTCGATCGCTCACTGCGGGAAGCGCCCGCGCGCACCGGCACGGGCACAGGCTGCTCGCAGGAATACACGACGCGCAGATGCTTGATACCGCGCTTGCGGCATTCCTTGCGCATGATGCGTGAAATGGGATCGTTCACAGTTTCGTACAAATCAGACGCACGCAAATATTCAGGCTGCAGCTTATTGGCGGCACCCATAGCGCTTATCAACCGCAAGCCGTGCTTTTGCGCGAATTCCGCAATGAAAATTTTCGTCGAAATAGTGTCGATGCAGTCAAGAACGAAATCGATGCGGCCGTCACACTCTTCGAGGCACTCGGCATACAGCTCGTCGAAAGTCTCGGCGAGGACGAACGAATGCTTGGTAACGACGTGCACGTTCGGATTAATATCCAGGCACATTTCGCGCATCACGTCGATTTTCCGGCGACCCATCGTGCTCTGAAACGCGATAACCTGGCGATTCACATTGCTCGGCGACACCACATCGCGATCGATGAGCACCAAACGACCCACGCCGCCGCGCACGAGCGCCTCAACGCAGCTCGATCCCACGCCGCCCAAGCCCAACACCATAACCGTCGCGTTCGCCAGGCGATCCATGCCATCATCGCCCATAATTCGGCGCAGGCGAGAGTCGGCCGCATCGTCACCTGGAGCGGGCTCGGGAGCAGGGCCAGCAATGCCATTCGGATAGGCGTACGTGTTTTCGGAAGCGTTCATATAAGTGGATCTTTCTATGCATGCCGTATCGCGAAAATGAATCGGCGATTCTTCAAACCTGGCCATTGTAAACCCCAGAACCTGCTAAATGCTCGTAGCGTTTAGCAGGTCGTGATTCTGGCTTGGGCGTGAATACGGAGGTGCGGCGCAAGCCCACCTGCAAAAGAAGACTACAATGCTGGAATATTTACCACACGAGAAACCGGGACCGAAAGAGCGCCCGGAAACCGCAGCCGACGCGCCCCAAGAACGCGCTCGCAACTGCACCACCGAAAACAAGGAGTCATCATGAGCACCACCCTGCCCCAGGCCAATGATTTTGGCGGCACGCCCCTTGTCTCACTTCAAGCCATCGCCGAAGCGATTCGCGCCAACGGCACCGACTGCGAAATCGTGGGCGATGCGTCCACCGAAATTCGCGGCGTCGCGATCGATTCGCGCAAGGCCGCCGCAACATGCCTGTTCATCTGCAAAGGCGCGGGCTTCAAGCCGGCGTTTCTCGAAAGCGCCATCGCAAGCGGCGCCGCCGCCTATCTGTGCCAGGGCGAGCTCAACGAGCAGGGCAAACTAACCGCGCCCGCCGACTTAGCCGCCGCAGCCGCAGGCACCCCCGCAATCGTGGCCGCCGACGTGCGCCGCGCCATGGCTACGGCATCGAAGGTCGCCTATGGCGACCCGAGCACCGGGCTGAACATCGTGGGCATCACGGGCACCAAAGGCAAAACCACAACCTCGTACATGCTGCACGCCATTATGGACGCCGCCGAGGTGAGCACCTCGATTCTTGGCTCCATCGGAACCGACGATGGCATCGAGGAGTTCGAGAGCTGCAACACGACGCCCGAATCGCCCGATTTGTGGCGCCACCTTTCCAATACCGTGGCTTCGGGCCGCGCCCATATGGTCATGGAGGTTTCCAGTCAGGCGCTCAAATACGACCGCGTGCTGGGGCTCACCCTGAACATCGCCTGTTTCCTCAACATCGGCCGCGACCATATTTCGCCCGCCGAGCACCCCACGTTCGAAGATTATTTCGAAAGCAAACTCCGCATTTTCGACCAATGCAAATGCGCCGTGGTAAACCTTGGCACCGAACACGGCGATGAGGTCATGGCAGCCGCAAAAGCCGCCCCGCAGCTGTTCACCGTCGGCGTCGACTGCGACAGCGCCGACCTGGTCGCCAGCAACGTGCGCACGGTCAAAGACGGCATCGAGTTCGATATCGCAGAAAGCGCCAGACTCGCCGCAGCGGCAGGCGAAGAAGATGCTTCAGCCAGCACTCACACGGTAAAGCTGAGCATCGCAGGCCTGTTCAATGCCGAAAATGCGTTGTGCGCCATCGCGTGCGCGCGTCTTTTGGGCATCGGTTGGAACGCGATTGAGCAGGGCCTTTCGCACGTGCGCGTGCCTGGCCGCATGGAAATCATCGCTTCGCCGAGCGAGCCCATCACCGCTATTGTCGACTACGCGCACAACAAGCTTTCGTTCGAAACGCTGTTCAAGTCGTTGAAGAAGGAATATCCGGGCCAGCAAATCATCGCCATTTTCGGCGCGCCAGGCGGCAAGGCGTACGAGCGCCGCGAGGTGCTGCCGCAAACCGCCGGCGCCTATGCCGACCTGCTCATTTACGCCGAAGAGGATCCCGCGCACGACCATGTGGAAGACATTTGCGCCGAACTGGCTAGCAATACTCCCGAAGGCGTTGCGCATGAAATCATCTACGACCGCGAAGAAGCCTTCAAGCGCGCCGTAGAAGTCGCCCACGAAAGCGGCAAGCCCACGGTTATCGCATTTCTCGCCAAAGGCGAAGAAGAGCTGCAGCATCGCGGTGACAACTTCGAGCCTATCAAGAGCGACTCAGCCATTGCCCACGAAGTTCTTGATGCCTAACGTCGCACGCAACCCACCCCAAACAAGAAAGCCGCCCCGGGGCGGCTTTCTTTCGTTCGCTATTCGTCGATGAAGTAGCGCTTGTACCAAATAAGGAACACAAGCGGCGTATAAATCTTGCGTTGGTTCTGCGCCTTGCCCTCGTAGTGCTCGTCAAGCAATCCCATAAGCACGTCGCAATCGAAGAACTCGCTCGCCCACGGCGCCGTGAAGTATTCCTTCACCCAGTTGTACCACTTCTCTTCGCGCAGCCAATAAATCATAGGCACGGGGAAGCCGACCTTCGGACGCGTCGCCCACTCATCGGGCAGGCTCTTGTTCGCGGCGTGACGCAGCACGAGCTTGTTGCCGTTTTCATTCACGCGATAGCGATCGGGAATATGCTCGGCAAATTCCATCACGCGGCGATCAAGGAACGGAACGCGCAGCTCGAGCGAGTGCGCCATGCACATCTTGTCGGCCTTGAGCAGAATATCGCCCGGCAGCCACATGTTCATGTCGAGGTACTGCTTGCGAATGAGCTCGCTCTTATCGGAAACGCGCGCATAGATGGGCGCGGCAAGCTCGAAAGCGCCTTCACCCTTGTCGTATTCGGGGCGCAACACGCTCGAGACTTCGCGCTCAGGCCACACGAGCGCCTGGCCAACGAAGTATTCCTCGGCCATTTCGGCACCCTTCATAAGGAAGTTATGGCCCTTGAAATACGGCATGTGCTTCGCTGCCTTGCCCAGTGCGCGGCGCACGCCGAACGGCACCATGCGCTTGTATTTCGCGACCGACGGGTTGTCCTCATACCACGCGTAGCCGCCGAATATCTCGTCGGCGCCTTCGCCCGAAAGCACAACCGTAACCTGCTCAGCAGCCATTTGCGCCAAGAACCACAGCGGCACGCTCGACAAATTCGACTGCGGCTCGTCCATGTGGTACTGAATCTCGGGCAGGGCCTCGAAAAATTCGTCCGCAGAAATCATCTTGCGGTAGTTCTCGATGCCCAGCTTGTCGGAAAGCTCCTTGGCGTAATTGGTTTCGTTGAACTTGTTGTAATCGAAACCGACCGAGAACGTTTTGTCGGGCATGAGGCATGCGGCGATGTAGCTCGAATCGACGCCGCCCGAAAGGAAGCTGCCCACCTTCACGTCGGCGATGCGGTGCGCGCTCACGCTTTCATGCACCACCTCGTCGAGCTCGTCGACATATTCCTCGAACGGCTTGTCGATTTCCGAGAAATCGCAATCCCAATAGCGGCGCACATCCATCGTGTGGGTGGCCAGGTCGTAAGTGAAGCAATGCGCGGCCGGCAGTTTGTACACGCCCTCGAAGAACGTTTCGTCGGTCGCGGAGAACTGCAGCGTGAGATACGGACGCAGCGCATTGTGGTTCACGGCCTTATGGAACTTCGGGTGCGCGAGGAAGCTCTTGATCTCGCTGCCGAACATCAGGCCGCTGCCATCTTCGGCCTCGGAGTAATAAAACGGCTTGATGCCGAAGATATCACGAGCGCCGAACAGGCGATTCTTCTTCTTATCCCAGATAACGAACGCATACATGCCACGAAGTTTGTCGACGATTTCCTCGCCCCACTCCTCGTAGCCATGCAGAAGTGACTCGGTGTCGGCGCCGCAATGGAAGGTATAGCCCTTCGCCTCGAGCTCGCCGCGAAGCTCCATGAAGTTGTAAATTTCGCCGTTGAACACGATGACGACGCTGCCGTCTTCGTTGCTCATGGGCTGGGAGCCCGCCGGCGTAAGGTCGAGAATCGACAAGCGGCGGAAGCCCAACGCCACGCCCGGCGCAAAGAACGTATCGCCCATGTCGGGACCGCGGTGGACGATGCGGTCCATCATGCTCGTGAGCACTTGCTCCTTGTTTTCGACATCACCGGTAAATCCGACGAATCCGCACATAGGGCACCTTTCGTTTGTATGGCACAGCATTAAAGCCGATAAATCGCTGAAATCTGAATTTTACCGCGCTTGCGCACCTTCGCGCGAATCTTCGTTAAAACGCCTAATGCCGCCGCTGTTCGCACGTGCACGGAAGAAACGACGCTGCGTGATCGCGGAAACGACCGCATTGGCAACCGCAGAAGCAACTGGCTCCGGCGCGATCGCGGAAGCAACCAGGGTCGGCAACCGCCAAAGCCACGAGGGCTCAAGCCAAAGCAAACGCACAGAAAGCCAGGGCGCCGCGACCTGACCCGCGCCGGGGCGCCGGGGCGTAGCGTCTGCACACAACGCCCGTGCACCATGCACCGCATACGACGCCGCCCGTGCGCCTCGGCGCCGCACCGCATCTCGCACGTCCACGCATGCAAAAGGCCAGCACGAGCTGGCCTTTCAACTTTCACTTAGCGATAGTTCTCGGGGTTTTTGAACTTGTCGAAGTAACGAAACACGTGAATCTTCACCCAAGCCCAGCGCATAGGGTTGAAGCGCAAATCATACGGGTAATCAAACGTCATCGATTCCTTACCGGCAGCCACGAGCTTCTTCGCGCGTTCAACAAACTCGGGGTCTTTCACGTAATCGTAAACGACCTTGCGCGGCACGGAATGCCAGAACACCTCGTTGGTGTTTTCGACGCATTCACCCAAATCACGCTTATACACACGGTCTTCCACGACGAACTTTGCGAGGTTGTGGCCGGCAGCGGTCACATGGTAGTTCGTGCGGCCTTGGCGCAGGTTTACCTCGAACACCTTATACGACCCGTCGCGATCGTCGCGCTTAATGTCGAAGTTCGCGAAGCCCGTGAAATGAATTTCCTCAAGGAAGTTTTTAATGAGCTGCTGCAGCTCAGGGTTGGGCTGCGTGATAATGGCGCACGGATTGCCAAGCGCGGTGGGCGTGTGCTCCTCGAGGCCTTCGCGACCGAAGCAGATGAGCTTCACCTTGCAGTTGCGATCGCAATACGCGGTGAGCACGTTCATGTTGCCATCTTCGCCGACAACCATGTCTTGCAGCAGCACTTCATCGGGATAGCCCGCACCGAAAATGAGGCCCAAAATATGCGCCGCCTCGGCGGGGTTTTGCGCGGTGTACACCTTCTTCATGTGGTCAAACGGGTGCTCCCAATACGTGGAACTCATAGACGGCTTCACGATGACGGGGTATTTGAAACCGATTTTCTCCTCGGTAAGGTCGGCCTCGGCCACGCCCTGTTCCCACTCGCTAGGGCGCACCACAAACGTTTTGGGGTACGGAATGCCATACTTGTCGCACATCTCGTAAAAGCTCAGCTTGCTTTCGAGCTTGTCGCGCAGGTCGGGCTGAATGTAGAGCGTGACGCAGTTTTCGGGCAAATCGTTCTGGATTTCAGAAATGACCTGCGCATATACGTCAGCACAGCCCCACACTAGATGCGTTTTATCGGGGTGCTGAGCGGCAAATTCCTTCACCTTCGCCGACACCACTTCGGGCTTGTCCATATGCTCGTCATAGAAGCACTCCACGATGCGGCTATGCATGGTGTCGCCCGCGGGGAAGCGACCAAACGCGTAGCTCTTCACGCCATACTCCTCGTGAATGGCGCGCGCGACGCTGTAGCAATTCATATCGCCGCCGATAAGAACGGGAATGAAATCGGGTTTTTCGGTTGCCATAAATGCAGTTCCTTCAAAAGATGGTTTGCAGAAAGCTTGTGCGATTATACGCCGCATTGGGCACTTCCGTCGCACCTCAAAAAAGAGCGCACGAACGACCCTAGGGCAAGGTTCTTGCGCATTGCTTCTTTATGCTTAAAACTCTGTTCGATGGTGTTGAGCGCCAGCTACGACAGGCGGCTGCCAACTTCCTTGGCGGCCTGAGCCTTGTCGAAGTTTCCGCCGGTGGCAGCGGTAAGCGCACCCATAACCTTGCCCATTTCGCGCTTGGTGGTGGCGCCAAGATCGGCAATGGTTTTCTCGACAAGCGCCACAAGCTCATCGCCCGCGAGTTGCTTGGGCAGGTAGCCCTCAAGAATCTCGACCTGCTCCTTCAGCATGGCCGTGCGCTCGTCGTTGTTCGCGGCTTTGATAGAGCCCTCGAGCGTTTCGCTTGTCTGCTTAATGACGCGCTTGAGCATAGCATCGACGTCGGCATCGGTCACCTCGCGACGCTCGTTGACCTCGATATTCTTGATCTCGCCGTGCACCTGGCGCAAAATGTCGCGACGCACATTGTCGTGCGCCTTCATCGCGGCCTTGATTTCGTCTTTGAGCTCTTCGTATTTCATGAGTGCCTCTTTCTAAAGTGCCATCTATCAGCGAGTATAGCGCGAACACGTACGTGTGTGGAAAACGGCAAGCCAAAACCATGCACGAAGGAGCACGTGCGGTGCGGATGCGCGAAAACGGAGCGCGGGGCGAGGGCGAAAGCGTGGTGGGGCGAGGCGAAAACTTAGCGAGGGGCACGCCGCTTGCCAAATCCGTTCAAAAAGGTGCCCGAATGTGGCATTTTGACCGAGCATAGACCTGAGTTGAGCGACTTGCAATTAGAAAAGCCCAGGTCGCAACGCATCGCACCACAATCGACGCGCAAGTGAGCATAGATCGTTGCCACATTCGAAGCTATTTTTGAACAAGTTAGCGAATGCGTTTGCCGCGCAAAATGACGCCCGCGACCTTCAGGTCGGCATTGAGCAACACCACGTCGGCAACTTTGCCCGCGTCGAGACTGCCGCGCTCGTCGAACACGCCAATCGCGCGTGCGGGGTTTTCCGTCGCAGCGCGCACAGCCACCTCGAGCGGCAAGCCCATTTCAGTAGCGGCAACCTTCATGCAGCCCATCAGGTCGGTCGCGCTTCCAGCCAGCGTACCGTCGTGCAGCGTGGCATGCGAGCCGTTCTTCGTCACGGCCTGACCGCCCAGGCTATATTCGCCATCGGGCATGCCGGTGGCTTCCATGGAATCGCTGATCAGAATCATGCGCTCGGCACCAAACATCGAGAACGCAAGGCGCACCATGGCGGGGTGAATATGCACGCCATCAGCAATAATCTCGGGGGTCGCGCCTGCCTCGAGTGCCGCAGGAATCACGCCCGGCTTACGGTGATGCAGCCCCGGCATGGCGTTGTACAAATGCGTCACATGCTTGGCGCCGCGGCGGAAGGCCTCGGCCGCCTGATCGTAATTCGCACACGTATGGGCAACGGAAATGCGCACGTCATCGTGCATTTCATCGACGAATTCGAGCGCGCCGGGCTCCTCGGGGGCAATATCGACAAGCTTGATTTTGCCGCCCGACGCATTCTGCAAGCGACAAAACATTGCCGCATTGCACTGCTGCACGTAGGCGGGGTTTTGTGCGCCCACCTTTTCAGGGCTGATGAACGGACCTTCCATATTGATACCCACCAGCGCGGCAGCATCGGGGGCATCAACATGCTCGGCGGCGCATTCCATAATGCCCGCAAGCTTTTCCTCGGGGAACGTCATGGTCGTGCCGCACCATGCGGTTACGCCGCGGCTGGCCTCGTAGCGCGTGATAGCGTCGATCGACTCATGCGTGCCGTCGCAGAAATCGTGCCCCACCGCGCCATGGGAATGCACGTCGACCAAGCCAGGAATGGCGAGCAGCCCCTTGGCATCGATGACCTCGCCCACCTCGTCGCCGGTCGCAACGATGCGGTCGCCTTCGATGAAGATATCGTCTTCGGCAAATTCGCCATTCTTGAAAACTTTCGCACCAGCAATTTTCAGCATGCCGCGCTTCCTTTCGTTATAGACAGGAAACCCTGCCTCAATTAAATCGTGACCAGTTGAAACGCACGCTGCGAAGCCAAAACCGCGACGAGCGCGCAGCATCAACGCTTTGACGAAACGTTGCGCGAAGGCCAATGTCGCCACCTAGCCCAAAAAAGAAGCGGCCACACGGGCCGCTTCCTCGGTTTACTATTCGTGGCAGCCGCAACCTTCGCCATGCTCGTGGTCGTGGTCGCAATCGCAATCGGGGTCGCCGCAACCGCAGCCTTCATCGGCAAGGTCGCCGCACAGCGAGAACGCCGCTTCGTCCACAATAGCCACCGCATTGGGATGGAACTGCAGAATGGACGCGGGAACCTCGGGGGTCACGGGGCCGAAGAAAGCATCGCGCACGATTTGCGCCTTGTCTTCGCCGCTCACCACGATGAGCACCTGCTTGGCGGCCATGATGGTGCCAATGCCCATGGTGTATGCCTGGCGGGGCACTTCGTCGGCGGAATCGAACAGGCGGCTGTTCGCGTTAATGGTGGATTCCGTAAGGTCGACGCAGTGGGTTTCCTTCGGGAATTCGGGCGCGGGCTCGTTGAAGCCGATGTGGCCGTTGTGGCCCAGGCCCAGAAGCTGCAGGTCAACGCCGCCGGCAAGCAGGATGGAAGCCTCGTAGGCATCGCATGCGGCCTGAGCATCGGGGTTGGCGCCATTGGGCACATGCGTGTTCTCGGGGCGCACGTTAATCTTGCTGAACAGGTGCTTCTGCATGAAGTAGTGATAGCTCTGCTCATGGTCGGCAGGCAGGCCGCGGTATTCGTCTAGGTTGAACGTTGCAACGCGCGAGAAGTCGATGTCCTCGGCTTCGTGGCGCTTGGCGATTTCGGCGTAGAGGCCCTCAGGCGTGGAGCCGGTGGCCAAGCCCAACACGCAGCCAGGTTTTTCCTCGACCAGGTCGACAATCATGTCGGCGGCGGCTTCGCTCATTTCCTGATAGTCTTTGGTCACGAAAATCTGCATGAACGCATCCTTCTCTTCGTTGTATTTTGCGACTATTCATAATACATGCTCACGCGGCAATTTCCAGGTGCGGCGGGAAAGCAACAGAAGCCTTATGGCGTTCGCGAGGCGGAACGCGCGACGAGGGGCGGAAGAGATCAGCGACTAATACCCAATGCCCGCCAAGCATGCCAACACCTTTTCGGAAAACACCCACCACACGCGCGCCAAATGCGGCGGGTATACTGCGAAGCGATTAATGACCTGCGCGGCACGGCCGCGCCAACACGAAAGGACCCCACGATGGAATTGCTTCGCACCCACGAACCGCTCGAGGCGTTCGTGTTCGATATGGACGGCACACTGCTCGATTCGCTGCCCGACCTGGTCGACGTGACCAATGAAACGCTCACGCACTTCGGCTACCCCACGCACACCACCGAGGAAATCTTAGCCATGATTGGCAACGGCTTGCGTTCGCTTATTCTGCAAGCGCTGCCGCAAAACCTGAATGACAACGCCACCGAAACGGCGCTCGCCTGGTGGAAAGCGCGCTACGACGAAGTGGGCAACCAGAAAACGACTGTGTACGACGGCATGCTCGACACCTTGGCCGAGCTGAAGGCACGCGGCATGAAGCTCGCCGTGCTATCGAACAAATACGACGGCGGTGTGCAAATTCTAACCAAGCATTACTTCGCTGACCTCATGGATTTCGCGCTTGGCGATGGTCCCGTGCCGCGCAAGCCCGACCCGAAAGGCCTCACGCTCGTCGCGAAAACGCTCGACGTACCAATCGAACGCGTGGCGTATGTCGGCGATTCTGACGTGGACATGCAGGTCGCGAACAACGCCGGCGCATTCCCCATTGGCGCGACATGGGGCTACCAAACGCTCGACCACCTTACGAACAATAACCCCGGCGCGCTCATCGACGCGCCCGCCGAGCTGCTGAAATTTACGGAATAAGCAAACGGGCAGACGAAAGCTCCGAGGGAGAAAGGCTGAAAGCAGCAGGACGAAAGACGAAGCGAAGCAGAGCGCGACGTGATTTCGATCGAATTTGGCAAAAGGCGCGTCAATACATGAGTCCCAATGCCCAAAGCGCGATAACGTTTCCGTAGGAAAACTCAATATCGTCTTTCACGACGTATCCATGCTTGGCTTCGGCAATTTGATTTTGACCCTTGTTCTTTCCGCCCACCTCGAACGTAAGCCCATCGATCTCGAAATCGGAAATCTTCGATGCGGTCACCTTGTGCCCCACGCGCATTTGGTTGAAAAAGAACGTCTCTCGCACATTGCCAATATCTTCACTTCCTTCACTGAGGTTGTACAGAATATTGGTGTTGTCGAGATACACTTTCTCAGTTTTTCCAAGCGCGCCAAGCCCGCCCGCATTCGTGCGCAGCTGCGCAACCATGCCCGCTTTCTCCATATACAGCAGGTAATCTTCGACGTTGTTTCGACTTACTTGAATTTGACTACCCAAGCTTGTCATATTCGGTTTGAAGGGAGCCAACGTACTCACTATCGCCATAAGCCGCTTCAATTTGCGACCGGTCGCCGCCGTCATGCCCGCAAACTGGGGAATATCAACCTCGAGCGTTCGTGTAATGACCTGTCCAAGCTCAATATCGAACTGTTCGTCGTCACCAAAGGGATAATAGCCGCAACGCAAATAGTCTTTGAACAAGGGCAACGGGTGTTCGACCCCAGGAATTTCCTCCTTATGCGCAAGTATGTCCGCAAGCGAAAGGCACGGAGCATGCACGCCGTGACGAATGGCTAAATATTCTCGGAACGACATTCCCTGCATAAGGTATTTCGGCGCGCGGCGACTCAAGTCGGCCTCGCCTTTCTCGATATCAAGAACCGAGGAGCCTGTGAAGTACACATGCAAACCAGGAAGAGAATCGTACATGAGCTTGAGTTCGCGCGACCAGCCTTCGTATTTATGAACCTCATCAATAAAAAGATATTTGCCGCCGTTTTTAAAAAACTCCTCTGCCAGGCCATACAAGGAATGGTTGGCAAAATACATATGTTCGGCCGAAACATACAATGTGTCATCCGTCGAGTGATGTTCCTTGATATGTTGTAAAAACAGCGTCGTTTTGCCAACGCCACGTGGCCCGACCAAACCAAGCATGCGATTGCCCCAGTTGATTTTGTCGTACATATATCGGTGGAATTCATCGTTTACACTTTTCAGTTGACGATTCATGTACTCGTAGAGCCGCTCCATGAAGCACCACCTTTCAAATCGCACTCTTACAGTGCAATTTTAACTCGAAATCGCACTGTAAGAGTGCGATTTTCTTCACCCCGCCGTACAAAGCGGCTGCGCCAGCACGACATGTTTCCTCAATGAGATCGCATCATCGTGGCACGCCCCTTGCAGCACCGCTGTGCGCGATACAATAGCCCTCGCACTTCGCGGGGTCACACACAATTCGAGAACAGAACGCCCGCGTTTATTACAACCAATATAGAAAGGCATCGCTTTGATGCAGATACCTTCTCGCGAGCATGAATCTCGCAGCATACCCGCGCGTTTTGCGGCGCTGTTTGCCGCCATCGCCCTTGCGCTGTGCTGCACGTTGCCGCTCGCCGCATGCGAGACCGGCTCTTTCAGCGGCGCCCAAACGAGCAACCCCGGCGCCGTGCAGATTGCCGACATTCCCGAATACTCGGGCGCGCTTTGCATTGACGTCAACAACAGCGAGCCGGGCTTTACCGACGACGACTTCAAACGCGGCGCATTCATGGAATTCTCCGACCTCGATTTCGAGGGGCGCTGCGGCTCGGCATTCGCGCGCATCGGTACCGACACGTTGAGCAATGCGCCCCGCGGCGACATTTCGCAGGTACACCCAAGCGGCTGGGAGCAGCACCGCTACGACTTCGTTGACCAGGAAATGCTCTACAACCGCAGCCACCTGATCGCCCATCAGCTTTGCGGAGAAGACGCCAACGAGAAAAATCTCATCACGGGCACGCGCACCATGAATTCTGTTGGCATGACTTATTACGAAAACATCGTGGCCAATTACGTGAAGCAAACGGGCAACCACGTGCTCTATCGCGTGACGCCCATTTTTGCCGCGAACGACCTCGTAGCACGCGGCGTGCAGATGGAAGCGGAATCGGTCGAGGATGACGGGCAAGCCGTTCGCTTCAACGTGTTCGTGTACAACGTGGAACCCGGCGTGGAAATCGATTACGTTACGGGCAAAAGTCGGGAGTCGAGCGACGTGCCACATGTGGCGACCGGTGGCGAGGCAACCACCACCAGCGCGGGCACGGCGCCGAACGCGACTGGCAAAGAAGCCAGCGGTGCATCTACCAAAAGCCCCAATGGAAATGCTCGCTCGGAGAGCACGAATAATACGACTTCGAAGGGCGATGCCGAAAACGGCCAATCCAACCGGGCAACCAACGCAGCCGGTTCGAGCGACGCAAAGAATCCCAGCAACGGCGCGGGTTCCGAGGAAGGCTCGGCCACCTCATATGGGTCGCAAGAATACGTGCTCAACACCAAGAGCATGAAATTTCACCGCCCGACCTGCTCTTCGGTCGACGACATAGCCGACAACAACAAGCAAGAGGCCACAGCCACGCGCGACGAGCTTATTTCGGAAGGCTATTCGCCCTGCAAACAGTGTAACCCCTAAAGATATAGTAAGCCATGGCAGTTCCACTTTTATAGCGTGGACTGTAGCAGGTTATCGGGCTATTCATACGCTCCATCAGTAGAAAATCGAGGTAGAAATGCATATTTAGGCAAATGGTCCTTGTTTTGTTTGAGTGACCCCTTTCAATTTCGAAGCCTGACTCGCCGCCGAATGAGGCAACAAAAAAACCCGGCCGAGCTGTACTCGACCGGGTTTTTATACCCTATTGCCTTGATGTATTCGCACAAGGCCTTCTGGGAAAGCCCACGATTTCGAAGAAACCGGCTACGCCGCTTAGACGCAACCCTTTCGATCCCGCAGGCTTAAACCCAGTTCGCCGCTACGTTCGCTCTAGAACTTCGAGCGGCGGCGGGCAACAGGTGCCACGCAAAGCACAGCACCTGCTACAACCGCCAGGGCGAAGGGCAGCGTAGCCAACGTCATGTCGCCCGTCTTGGGCAGAGCGCCCTTGTTCTTCGACTCGCCATTACCGTTCGAATTCTGCGAAGCTTCGCTCTCATCCTTCACCACAGTAAGCGTGCCGATGTCTTCCCTAACGAGCTTGTAGTTCTTGGCCATCTGCTCGTCAACGAACTCAAGCGTATACGTGTTGTCGGAAACGCCAACCTCGGTCTGCGTGCCGGTAACCACGAACGTCGCATCGTCGTTATTCACCAAGCCGCCAACGAAGTTGCCTTCGAGCGACGCACCCTCAAGAGGCGTGCCGTCATACACCTTGCTGCCCGAAACCGTCGTAACCGTGTAAGGCTTCGGCGTGATCTGATAGCTCTGCGTGAGGCTGCCAGTGTAGTTGCCAATACCCTCAACGGTAACGAAGATGTCGCCAGTCACGTTGGTGAAGTCGTCCTTCGCTGCAGCGTCGCCCTCGAAATCGAGAGCGTCGGTGTACGTAACGACGTAGTCAACGTTTTCGACGAGCACCTTCTCGCCGTCGGTCACAACGGGGACGAACTTCTGCTCCTTGCCGTTGTAAACCTTGTCGACGGGCTTGGTAACCTTCATCCCGTTGTCCTCGCCGGGCACGACACCCTTCGGCTCAACCTTCAACGTGCCGTCCTGCTTGGTAATCTCGTAGTTGTCAAGATTCGTGCCGTCTCCCGCACTGATCATGAAAGAGTTGGCGCTCTCGCCCGCAACGGTCTGGGTGCCCGTGAATTCATACACGAAGCTCTCGCCGTCAACCATGCTGCCCTCGGTTACACCAGCCTTATGCTTAGTGAGCGGCGTGCCGTCGTAGACCTTGGAAGCGTCCTCCGAAACCACGGTCACGGGACGCTTGGTCACCAGGAGCGTGGCGAATCCGGTGCTCACGTTGCCGAATTGGTCGGTAACGTCCTTCCCATCGGCGTTCTTAATGGCATACGTATCAATCTCGGCAACGGCGCTTCCCACGTTCGTAACGGAACCCTTGGTCGTTGCCTCGCATGTAAACCCAGCGGGCAGACCATAGGCATCAGCGCCCTCGCTCACAAGCGGGGTGCCGTCGTAGGTCTTCTTGCCGCCCTTCGGCACGATTACGATCGCCGCTTGGCTCTTCGTCACTTCGAGCTTGCCCAGCTCCTCCTTGACCGTGTAGTTGCCCTGCTTGGCATTGCCGGACCACTCGATTGTGTAAGCGTTGGTGCATTCGCCGACCTCGGTCTGGGAACCGATCACAGCAAAGGCCGCAGTCTCGCCATTGACGAAGCCTTCGATTTTACCGTTGGCCGTGAGGGGCGTGCCGTCGTACGGCTTGCTCGCGCCCATCGTAACCACGGTGAGCTCCTTGGGCTCAATCACCAATTTGCCAGGCTTCTTGGTAATCTTCAGGCTGTTCGTAACATCCTTGCCTTCGGCGTTCACGACAACGATCTCATCAACATTGGCGACCAAGCCGTCGGCACCAGTCACGTCGGTAGCCTCGGCGCCAGACCAGGCCGTCTTCACGGAATAACCCTCGGGAACACCGGTCACGGTAACCTCAGCGCGATGCGGCATGCCGTCGTAGGTCATGGTCACATCATTGGCAACAGCCACGATTTCGTCTGCATATTCAGTCACGGTTAGCGTACCGATATGCTCCTCGACCGTATAGTTGCTGCGCTTGGCAGTAGTACCCTCATCCGACCAGTAAATCGCGTAGGCATTCTCGCTCTCGCCGACCTCAGTCTGGGAGCCAGTAGTCTTGAAGACCGCAGTCTCGTTGTTGACAAAGCCCTCGATGCTGCCTTCGGCCGTAAGAGGCTTTCCGTTGTAGACCATCGAATCGGACGGAGTGGTCACAATAAGCTTGGCAGGCAAAATCTGATAGGCCACATCGGCGCTACCGGTGTAATTGCCCTTGCCCGTAACGGCAACGCGAACCGTGCCGACATTCGTGACATCCTCGGTGAAGGACAGCGTGTAATCTTTGTCCTTCGTCAGCGTCTTGTCGCCGTCTTTGACGGTCGGCTCTTGCTGTTGAGCAAGGCCGTTGTAAGTAACGTCGTTCAGACCCTCAACGGAGAAGCCTTCCGCGGTCACCGATTTAGGAGTTACCTCGAGAACGCCTTCTTCCTTAAGGACGACATAGTTACCAGCCGCAACGTCATTCGACCACTCGATGGCGATCTCATTCGTGAGCGACCCGACTTCCGTGATGGAATTAGGCGCCGTCACGCTCGCCACGTCATCCTCGACGAAACCAGCGGCGCTGGTCACAACAACATCATGAGAGAAGAGCGGCGTGCCGTCGTAGGCTTTGGAAGCGCTCGCAGACTTGACAGTTACCTCACGCGGAAGAATCTTGTAGCTACGCGAGAAATCACCCTTGTAATTGCCAATACCCGAAACCGTTACGGAAACACCGGCCTCGGTCACGTTCTTGGCATCGCCATCGAAGGCGAGCGTGTAGTCGCGATCCTTAACGAGGAGGTTGCCCTTCGCGTCGGTAACCGTGGGCTCTTGGAACTGGTCTTTGCCTTTGTACAGAAGGTCAGACAGCTCGCCAACTTTAATGCCGGTATAGGATTCCGGATTGTCGGGGTCGACCGACTGAGGCTCAATACTCAGCTTGCCCTCGGTCTTGGTGATGTCATAGTTGCCCTCGCCAAAGCCTTCGGCCCAATCCCAAACGGTTTCATTGTCGACTTCGCCATCGGCCACATTCGTTACAGTGCCAATCGCCTTAAGGCCAGACACTTCGCCTTCGACAAAGCCGTCACAACCCACGGTGACCCCAGGCTTAGTGAGCGGCGTGCCGTCGTAGACCTTGGAAGCGCTCGCGGACTCGAGAGTCACCTGGCGCTTCAGGATTTCATAGGTCACCTCGGCCTCACCGGCGTAGTTGCCCTTGCCCTCGACGGTCACGGTCACAGTGCCGACATTGGTCGTGTCTTTGCTGTATACGAGCGTATAGTCAATGCCCTCCGTAAGCAGCGTGTTGCCGTCTTTTACCTCGGGCTTCTGCTTCTGGGACTTCCCGTTGTACGTGACATGAGGAAGCTTGCCGACGCTCATGCCCTTACCAGCTTCAGGATCAACGCTCTTCGGAGTGATGGTGAGCTGGCCATCGACGACCACGAACGTCACGTTCGAGAAGTTCGCGCTCGTATTGGAGAACTGGTCGGCTTCGAGGCCCATCTTGTAGGTACCGACGTTCGTGCCCTTGGCAACAGCAGCGCCAGTGAAATCGAAGTCATTGGCGGTATACAGGCCATTGGAGCATGCAACGGTATAGCCCGTCACGGACTGCTCGGTTCCATCGTATTTCAGGGTCGCGGCGTTGCCTGTAATGGTAACGGTCACTTCGTCGCTAACCGGAGTTACCTCGAGGTTGCCCGTTCCCTTCGTTATGTCGTAATTATTGGCGTTCGTTCCGTCGGCGAGAACGTAGCCATCGATGCCACTTTTGCTCGTGCCCACGTTCAGCTGGGAGCCAGTAAAGGTAGCGCTCTTGACGCCCTGGTCCTTCACGAATCCCTCGGTTACAAATTCGCTCGCCTTAAGATCGGTGCCGTCGTAGGCCCTGGTCGCGTCTTTGGGCGCAATAGTAGCCTTGGCTTTATTGATTACCAGCGAACCATTCTCGACGCTTGCAACGATATATTTCTCGGTTTTGTCAATGGTGCCAACGGTGCCTTCCGCAAATTGAGCAGGGTACGTGCCCGCATCGGTGCCGTTTGCGCCGACGGTAATGCCGGAGAAATCAGCACCTTTGGGCGCACCAGTAAAGCCGGAAGCACTCTGGACTTCAAAGCCAGAAACACTCTGGGGGTTTCCGTTGTAAGTCACTTCTGCAGACTTGGCTTTGAGGGAAACGTTCTGGTAGTAGTACACGTTGATGGAATTGTTACCGTTAAGATCAACGGTAATGGTCGCATCTTGGTTGGGCACGGCGGTATACCCGTCAATATCCTTCGCAAGATCAGACGCCTTTATCTGGGTGCCCCAAGGAGCGCTCTTTGTTTCAGACTTGGCAACCTTTTGTTCGGTGCCATTCAGGTAGTAGTTCACCGTATATTTAACGGAATCCTTCTCGTACCAGAAGGTGATATCGTTATCGCTGCTTCCGAGGGTTTTCGTAATACGTTCGGGGCATCCCTCTACAAGGTGATAGCCGTTAATAGTCTTAGCATCTGCGGAAACCTCTTTACCTTGCTCACCGTATTGGGTAATCGGCTTTTCAAGCTGAGCCCCGGTGCCTTTTTCAAGATATTTAACCTGATAGGAAAGAAGCTCTTGCCAGTTTGCCGTAATGGTTACGTTGCCTGCGGGCATAGCAAAGGTCTCGCCACTCTTAAGCGCGGTAGTATTGGGCAGGCCCTCGATGGTCCAGCCAGTAAATTTGTATCCCTCGCGAGTGGGCTCGCTCTTCACCGTTTGCGTCGAGCCTTCCTGAGCAATATACGTGGTTGCATCGGAATTGCCCCACGAACCGCCGGCAAGGTTATAGGTAACCTGGAAACCGCCCACGTACTTGGCATAGAAGCTCGTAGAGCTGTTAACCGTATACGGGAACGTTGCAGGCTGCGTGAAACTCTGGTCCAAATACCAGCCAGAGAATGTGTATGTTACGCCATCAACCGTCTTGGTTTCAGGGAACTGCTCATTCATCACATCGGAAGGCTGGGTGGCGTTACCGGAAATATAGTTCCTGGCTCCCTTTTGCTCAAACTGCGTACTGCCCGCATCGCGCAGGTAATACTTTACCAGTGCAACATTCTTGCATTTGATGGAGACATTGCAATCAAGATGCATGTCGGGATTGGTCCCGTTGTTCTTCGAGATCTTTGCGGGAACAAGAGCGATTTCTTCAACATCATCCTTAGTAAAGGTAACGCCCGGAAGCTGGGCCTGGATGGTCGTCTTATAGTTATCGAAGATTTCATTCCAAGCGTCAGAGTCCCTCGGCACAACGTTGGTGCCATTGGGCCATGAAACAACGCGCTGATCCACGTTATCGAAGCAATTCTTGCCACCCGCCCACGTAGCACCGGTGGTATTCACCATTGCGGTGCCAAGCGATGTTTTTCCCCAGTGACCCGAGTCGTTCGAGTTGGCGTCTTTGGTAGGGTCGAGCAGGTAGTAAACGAGCGCTTGATCAGTCGCATCTTTCGTTGCGGTAACCGTCACATCTTTAGACGCAGAAACTTCCGAACCGCCGACAGCACTTATGAACGAAACCGTGACCGTTGCCGTTCCTTGGCGAACGCCCGTAACGTTACCGCTGTTGTCAACCGTCAGGATGTCTTCATTAGACGAGGACCATTCATACGTTCCTGTAGCTTCCGCGGGGTCGACCGTTGCCGTCAGCTGAATATTTGAGAACTGCGTAACGGTATCGCTGCCAGAAATAGAGATAGACCGAGCGGGCGTGACAGGCTGAACCACGACGGTAAACGTCTCAGTCTTCACAGAACGGTCACCGAAACCAAGGAAATGCGAAGCTTCGCAATATGCATGTTCAATTTCGAACGTTCCGGCCTCGGAGAATACCGCCGTCGCGCTGCCTCCGTTGCCTTTAATGGTAGCGGCGCTGGTCGACTCGCCGTTTTTCTTAACAGTCCATTCTCCCGCATAGCTACAATTCTTATTGGAAGTGCCTTTCAGGGTCACCTTATCGCCAACCTTGGCGCTGGTAGTTTCCCCGGCATTGCCGCTCACATCGCTCGCAGCAGCAGCGCCACCGCCAAACACTCCACCAAGCACGGTGCCAACGTTTCCAAGAGAAGAGCTGGCTTCAACGGTCAACGTTGCGCCCTTGGCAATATCGCTCGATGCAACAACGTAAACGCCATCGGCGTCAGGGATAAGGGGGGGGGGATTCCTGACCAGCAACGTTTACAAGCACGCGATTCAGCTTACAGGCAGAATCGGGCACAACCGTGAATTTGAAATCTTTATCGGCGGAAACCGTGACCTTCGTGGCGGGCAAGCTCACGAGTTCATTGGTGCCGTCGGCCTTCTTGATCGAAGCGTTTTTCAGCACAAGCGAAATATCGTATTCAGTTTTCGCCTGGGCAGCAGCCGCCTGCGAAGAGCCTTGGTTGTCTACCGCGGAATCCTCTTCCACGGCATCTTCCACAGCAGAAGCCTCTTCCTCGTCGGAAGCGCTCGGCGCCGATGCCGTCGCCGGCTTGTCAGCTACCGACTCGGCAGCAGCCTGCTCGTCGGAAGCCGCAACCGGAGCAGCCTTGTCAGCAGCAGCCAAACCCATTGCGACAGAATCGTCTGCCGTCTCTTCCGGGGCTTGAGTCTCTTCAGCTTGCGCGACTTCGGCTTGCACCTGATCGGCCTGCGCCGATTCATCGCTCGCGAAAGTCTCCGACGGGTTCACCGCCGGCCAACCGAAGCCCAGCAGCACTACCGAGAGCACTACCGAAAGGGCTTTGTGTCCGAAAGAGTAGCGGTCTGCCACACTTTCTCTTCTTGTTTTTTCCCTCATTCTTTCAGTCATTTCCGTCCCCCATCAACCGCATTAACCTTCAATCGGTTGCCTTCTTGGCTTGAGCAGCTCCTTTGCGATATCTCAGTAAGATTAGTTCCTAAAAGAAAGTGAACCAGGGGTAGCAAAGATAGTTCCTCAACGTGTTATTTTAGCACTTGAACGCAGTTTCTCTTGATTTTTAAGGTAAAAGGTGAGTCATAAGGCCACTCCGCGCCCTGTGACGCCCGTTTAACGGCCGCCACACCCAAGGAAAACGGGTCTGTAAGATTGTCTGTGTAAGTCCCCTCAAGGGGCAACGT
>OLSI01000485.1_pt1 | contig 33220 bp, 29 predicted proteins | sample 1672661 | NCBI WGS metagenome assembly OLSI01 (sample SAMEA3136711, study PRJEB25190) | human gut metagenome | biome: human gut; feature: human-associated habitat; material: faeces | place: Austria | collected 2013 | reverse complement strand
AAGCTCGTGTTGCTATGCTTTCGCATTCGAGCTACGGTTCGGTGAAAGACGACGATACGCAAAAGATCGTCGAGGCGCTTGCTCTTGCTAAGCAGAAGGCTCCTGAGTTCGCTATTGACGGCGAGCTCCAGGCCGACGCCGCGCTCGTTCCGAGTGTTGCCGCAAGCAAGGCTCCCGACTCCCCTGTCGCCGGCAAGGCGAACGTTTTGGTCTTCCCCGACCTCGATGCTGCGAACATTGGCTACAAGCTCGTGCAGCGTCTGGCGAAGGCCGAGGCATACGGCCCCATTACTCAGGGCCTGGGTGCTCCGATGAACGACTTGTCTCGCGGCTGCTCTGCCGAGGACGTGCTGGGCGTTATTGCCATTACCGCCGTTCAGGCACAGGAGGCTTAATCGCTCTTCGAGTTTTGTCCTTCTATGGAATATATTTCGGGCCGCCTTATGCGGCCCGTTTTTTTTGCATTATGAACGAGAAAGGCCCCATGCTTTGCCTCCAATTGAACGTTCGTTCTTGGACGCAGGGCATGGGGCCTTTGGTTGGTCGAACTCGTTATTTCTTGAGATCCGACACGATGCTCAACGTATCTTGGGCAATCATGAATTCCTCGTTGGTTGGAATCACGATGATTTTAACCGGGGAATCGTCACGGGAAATGAAACGCTCTTTGCCGTGGTAATCGCGGCGGTTCTTCTCCTGGTCAAGGATAATTCCCAGCGGCTGCAGACCTGCGAACACGATGCGTCGCATGCGGTCGCAGTTTTCGCCGACGCCCGCGGTAAGCACGATAGCATCGCAGCCGGCCATTTCAACGAGATATTGACCGAGGTATTTACGAATGGAGTGCGCGTACATCTCGTAGGCGAGCACTGCACGCTCATTGCCTTCTTCGGCGCCCTTGCGCACGTCACGCATATCGTTGCTGATGCCAGAAACGCCCAACAGGCCCGATTTCTTATTCATGAGCTCATTGATTTGAGGTGGCGTAAGGTCTTCGGCTTCTTCCAAAAACGGAATGATGGCCGGGTCGATGGCGCCACAACGCGTGCCCATCATAAGGCCGTCGAGCGGAGTGAATCCCATAGACGTGTCAACGGCGATGCCGTGGTCGACAGCAGAAATCGAGCAACCGTTGCCCAGGTGGCATGTGATGATCTTCAAATCTTCGATTGGCTGCCCCATGAGGGCTGCGCAGCGTTGCGCGATATAGCGATGCGACGTTCCATGCGCGCCGTATTTGCGAATTTGATGCTTCTCGCACAGTTCGTATGGCAGCGGATACATGTACGCCGAAGGCGGGAGCGACTGGAAGAACGACGTGTCGAAAACGGCCACCTGCGGCATGTCGGGAGCCATTCTCTCGCATACGTTGATGCATTTGAGCGCGGGCGGGTTGTGAAGCGGCGCCAACGTGCAGAGGCTTTCGATTTTCTTGATAACATCGGGCGTGATGAGCACCGAGGAGTCGAAATAATTGCCACCATGCACGATGCGATGCCCGATGGCGTCGATTTCATTAATGGAATGAATGGTCGAACGCTCGCTGTGGCACAGCGCATCGAACACGACGGCCAGGGCCTCTTCGTGGTCGGCCATGTATTGAGCAAAGATGCGTTCGTCTTTGTCGGCGCCATGCTTGATGTAGGAATCTTTGCTTCCGACGCGCTCGCACAGGCCCTTGGCAAGCATTTTATTGTTTTCAGTGTCGATGAGCTGGTATTTCAATGAAGAAGAACCAGCATTGATGACGAGAATTTTCACGAAGTTCCCCCGTGTCGAACGATTTTAGAGAGCAGGCGATCCAGAGTTCATCGGGGCGCCGCCCAAAACGTGCACATGGATGTGATGAACCGATTGCTGGGCGTCGTCGCCGGTGTTGACGATGACGCGATAGCCGGTTTTATTGATGCCCTTGATTTCCGCGACCTTTTTCACGGTGTTGAAAAGATGGCCCATAAGGTCGTCTGGCAAACCGTCGCCAATGTTGGCGAAATGCTGCTTAGGGATGATGAGCGTATGCACGGGCATTTGGGGTTCAAGGTCGTCGAATGCAATAACCTTGTCGTCCTCGTATACTACGCTGGCAGGAATTTCGCCAGCGGCAATTTTGCAGAATACGCAGTCGGTCATATGCCATGCTGCCTTTCTCGCGCAATGCGCGCATTGAGAGAGTTTTATGCACTTTAGTGTAATGCAAATGCCAAGAATACTACGAAAGAGTGCTGTCAGTGGTCGCATCGTCGGCGGGAGCGTCGAGCTGACCCATAAGCACATCGACTTTTTGTTGGGCGTTCGCGAGTCGGGCCTGCAGATCGGCAAGCAGCGCAACGCCTCGTTCGTAGGCTTTTAGGCTCTCCTCGAGTTCAAGAGAGTTGCTTTCAAGCGTGGTGACCGTGGCATCGAGCTCCGCCATGGCTTCGCGAAAAGTCAGGTCGCTCACCTTTTTCGGCTCGGTTGCGGTGGTGGTGTCGGTCATGAGTCGCTCCTTTCAGAAGCGCGAATGGAATCGACGGTTGCGCAGATGCTGCCGTCGGCAACGGTTACTTCAAAGGTATCGCCGGGTGAAAGCGCCGAGGCGTGCTTCACGATGCGCCCTTCCCCATCGCGTGCTATTGCATAGCCGCGGGAAAGCGTTGCAAGTGGCGATAAATCGTGGAGACGCCCTGCCTTCAATGCTACTTCGTGCTGCGCCGAGGTGAGGAGTTTCGAGGAAACTTCACGAAGCCTGTCGCATTGCGCAGAAAGGCGCAGCGTATCTCGATCGAGCGAAGCGGTGGAGCTGCGAAGCCTCGAAGAGTAGTTTTCGAGCTTTGCGGAAGCGCGATCGTAGATAGCTGGCTTTACGGAAAGTCGCGAGGCATATGCTGCAAGGCGGGTTTTGTCTCGCTCGATATTGGCTGGAAGAGCTCGAGAGAGCCTGTCGTGCACTATGTCGAGCGTGATAAGGTCGCTTGCGAACATCGACCGAGGGTTTTTGAATATGGGTCGCGTGGCGTATCGGTCGAGCGAAAGCGTTGCATGCTGGATTCGCTGCTGCTGACGCTGCGCGATATACTCCCCCATCGATCGCAGCTGGGCTGCGAGTTGCGATGTTTGCACGGTGACCGCTTCGGCGGCGCCGGTAGGCGTAGAAGCGCGCAAGTCTCCAACCAAGTCGGCGATCGTGGTGTCGGGTTCGTGCCCGATGCCCGTTACGACGGGAATGGGGCATTTCACAATGGCGCGGGCAAGCTGTTCGTCGTTGAAGGGCATGAGATCTTCGTAGCTCCCGCCACCGCGTACGAGCAATATGACTTCGACGCGGGCTCGAAAGCACGCGCGCATGCCTTCGACGATGTATTCAGGAGCACGCGCGCCTTCGACCGGAACGCCTGCAACATAGATATGCGCAAGGGGAAACCTGCGACGCGTTGTGCGCAAAACGTCATGAATAGCATCGCCGCGTGGCGAGGTCACTACGCCGATTTTCATGGGATACGCGGGCACGGGAACTTTTCGTTCGGGTGCCATGAGACCTTCTGCTTCAAGCTTGCGCTGGAGCATGGCAACCTGCTGGCGCAGCATGCCCTCGCCCGCCACGGAGATGGCGAACACCTGGAAGTGCATGCGCCCTTTTTTCGGGTAGAGCGAAAATCGACCGACGAGTTCTACCATCATGCCCACTTCGAGCGTGATGCCGCATTTCTCGAATCGATCGTGCCACATCTGGCAGGGCAGCGTTCCGGTCTCGTCTTTCAACGTGAAGTATGCGTTGGCATACCCCGGTTTCACATTGACTTCCGAGACCTCGCCGAGCACGCGCAGCTTCAGCTTCTCAAGCGAACCCTTGGCAACATCAAGAGCCTCGGAGATGCTCAAGGGTTTTTTCTCGTCATCACCCTGTTGTTGTTCGACTTGCGAAGCGAGCATGGGCGATTAGTCTTCCGAACGCGTCGAAAGCACCATGTAAATGAGCTGCAGAAGCGAGGTGAGCGCGGCAGCAACATACGTAAGCGCGCAGGCACGAAGCACGTTGGAGGCGCCCGCGAGTTCGGCACCGTTCATGCCAGAGGCTTTCAGATACGTGAGGCCACGGCGCGATGCGTCAAACTCGACAGGCAGAGTGACGAGCTGGAACAGCAGCGTGGCTGCGAACATGATGATGGCAAGCTTGATGAATGCGTCGCCGGCGGCACCTGCGAACAGGCCAATCATAAAGATGATGATCCATGCGTTTGAGCACAGGTTAACGACGGGAACAAGCGCGCTGCGGAACTTCATCATGCCGTATCCCTCGGCATGCTGGGTCGCATGGCCCATTTCGTGTACGGCGGTTGCAACTGCAGTGATGGAGGTGGTGTGGTAAGCATCGGGGTCAAGCGTGACCGAGTTGCTGCGCGGGTCGAAGAAGTCTTGGCTGGGACCGCCGGAAAGCACGCCAACGTTGGAGATGCCCTTATCTATGCTCATTTTGCGTGCCATCTGAGCACCCGTGATGTTGAACGAGCAGGGAATCTTTTGGTATTTGTGCAGCATTGTGGTGACGTACCACTGGGCACCGCCGCCAATGGCGAGCGTGAGCACCATAACGGCGATATACAGGCCCATATCGTTTCCGACCATAATCATATGCATCAATCCTTTGCGGTATGCGCCTCACGGGCGCTGCGTATGCCGAGGCTCGGCATTGAGTTATTGGACAGTTTAGCGAACGGAAGTTTGCCCTAAGCTTGTTGTGAAGCGTTCGTTACTTTCAACACGCCGCCTTCAATTGTGAGGGCCATCTCCCCATTCATGAGCGCGAGCAAATCGTTGCCGACGAGCGTGCGCCTCCATCCCTTGAGCACATCGGTTTGGTCATAGTGGCCGCGTGCGATTTTGGTGAGATCGTCATGGGACGCCAGCACGCCGAATGCGACGCCGTTTTCCTTTGCGCGAAGCTTTACGAGCGACGAAAGCAGGTCGACTTGCGCGTCGACGTTTGCTTCGCTCTTCGGTGGTTTCGGCAGTTCGGGCCATGATTCCTTGGGCGCGTCGAGGCCGGCGATGCATGCGCGCAATACAGAGCGGGCGTCGTCCATTTTCAGGGCACCGCGAATGCCGCGGACCATGAAAAGGTCGTCGAGCGTGCGCGGCTCTCGTTTGCATGCTTCGACAATTTGTTCATCGGAGCAGATCCATTTACGCGGGATATCGCGTTTCATTGCGGTGGTTTCGCGCCAAGCTGCGATTTCGCGCGCGGCGGAAAGCTGTCTGCGGGAGAGCTGGTTTACGCGTCGAAGGCGGCGCCAGCGTTCGTTGGGGTCTTCAATGTATTTCTCGGGATTGGAAAGTTCGGCGAAATCGTTGTCGAGCCAATGGAGGCGGCCGAGTCTTTCGAGTTCAGCGGTCATGGAGCGATACATCTTGGGCAGGTACACGACGTCGTCGAGCGCATATTCGATTTGCGAATCAGCGAGCGGACGGCGGCTCCAATCGGTGAACGAATCGGCTTTCTTCAGTTTTACGCCACACTCGCTCATAACGAGCGCTCCGTAGCCAACCTGCAGCGTGCCGCCGAGCAGCGACGCGGCGATTTGCGTGTCGAAAATCGGCTCAGGAAGCACGCCGAGCTCGTGGTGGATGATTTCGAGGTCTTGCGATGCGGCATGGAACAGCTTCACGATTTTTTTGTTCGTGAAAAGCTCTTTGAGAGGCTCGAGGCTGTCAAAGGCGAAAGGGTCAATGGCGACGCTTTCCTTCTCGGTGCCCATTTGAATGAGGCAGAGCTTGGGCCAGTATGTTTTCTCGCGGAGGAATTCGGTGTCGACCGCGAGCACTTCGCTGACGCGGGCGCGGTCGATGAATTGTTCCAACTGCTTGCGAGTAGTGATGTACAACGGTTTTCCTTTAGTTGCGTATGTTCCGATTTGTATGTAGTACCATCTTAACGGTAGAGAGGGGGAATGCGCGATGAAAGCACTTATCATCAATAATCTCGCATCTGGATACCGAGATGGGTCCATTTACGATTTTGTGCGTTCATTTACGGAGGATGGCGACGAGGTGTGTATGCGGTCAACCGATGGCACCACGTCAATCGACGGCTTGCTTGAAGATGCGAGCGATTTCGATGTGGTCGTTGCTTCGGGCGGCGATGGAACGGTGACTTCGGTCGCGTATGCGCTTGCGAATACTGGTGTGCCGCTTTTGCCCTACCCTGCTGGTACGGCGAATCTGCTTTCCCTCAACTTGGCTCAGCCGAACGAGCCGCATGCGTTGGCGAAGCTCGCTCGACGTTGCGAGACGCTTGACTTCGATGTCGCCGAAATCGAAGCCGAAGGCGAAAAGCACGGCTTCATGATCATGGCGGGTGCGGGCTACGATGCGACGATTATGGAAAGCGCGGCTCCGAACAAGAAATTCTTCGGTACTGTCGCGTATTTCTTGGCCGCGGGTAGCAATATTGTTCCTCAGCGATCGAAAATCGCGGTAACCATCGATGGCGAACGCCACGAAACCGAAGGCTTGGGCGTGCTCGTTATTAATTTCTCGAAGATTCAGTTCGATATCTCGTTCACGCATACGAATCAGCCGCGTGACGGCATGCTTGACGTGATTGCCATGAAGGCCAAAAACGCTTTCGAGCTTTTGCCCGCCGTCTTCGCTGCGATGCTCGATCGAGACGGGGATTTCCCAGAGCGTGGCGACTCTCTTGAGATTTACCAGGGCAAAGAGGTTCGCGTTGAGGCGGACCCTGCGTTCGAGATTCAATACGACGGCGAAGTTCCGAAAAGCAAGACGCCTTTTGTCGCGCGCATTTTGCCGAAGGCGGTTCGCGTTGTGATCTCCGACGAGGGCAAAGCCTTGTTTGAGTAACATCCGTGCTCGAACCTGTTACATGCTCGTAGCATTTAACAGGTTGAGTGACAGGTTAATTCATGCGGATGCCGACATACTGAGCGGTGCTCGGAAGGCCGGAAATGCTGTATACGCCGTCAAGGTCGCATACGGAAATGCGCCAGCTATGCGTGCCGCTCTCGGTTTCAATGGTGCCTTCGCGGTAGGTGTTGCCGATTTCGTCAACCCCTACCGCGGTAATGGTTACATTGCCGTTGTCGGCCCAGCCTTCGCTTTGCCATGCGTGCTGTACCGCATCTTGCGCATTTTCGGCGGCAAGGTCGCAATAGCGCACTTTCATCTCGGTGCCGTTGGTGCGCGAAACCGTAAACCGCCATGAACCTACCAAGTATTTCGACGCAGTTACCGCATCCATGTTTGAAACACCCTTAGCGTAAACGAGCGCGGCATCGGCGAGCGTTACGTCGCTTGGGATCTTCATGACATCGACGCCCTCTTCGCCTTCGCCAAGCATGTTGTACGTCTGGTATCCGGCGTCAGCGAAAGTTTGTACGATAGTCGCATCGTCGAGGGAAATATAGTTTTCCATGATGGGTAAATCGTACGACACTCCGCGGTTGATATTCGTTTCGACAGTGGCGGCGTCGCGCTGTGCTCCATGAAGTATGCCGTCGATTGCGCCGAAAGCATAACGGCCGCCGATGATGGCCGCGATAAGGGCGAAAACGAGCGAGACGATAAGCACGGGCTTTGGTGGGTCGAACGGCCGTGCGAGAGACGAGCTGTCGATGGTGCGAATGGGTCCCTCGTCGATTTGTTTTTGTTTAGAGAACGGTAGTTTCGTGAAATTCATAGCAATCCTGTTCTTGGTTGCAAAAAACTCCGTCATTATATCACTCACGCGAAGGCGGCGAATAAACCGTCTCGTTTGTCTAAGGGGGAGTAGTTGGCACCCGCGATTCTTCGTGAGGTGCGGCACGTCAACAGACCCGGTATTTCACCTGGCGTGTCTTAAATAACAAGACTCTTGGCGCTACTGCAAGCACGTTATGGCTTGGGCGCTTAGGGGTCGTGTTCCTTTTTGCGTTCCAGCCGAAAGGAGCACCATGGATTTATCGATTTTCACCACACCGGAAGCATGGATTTCGCTGGTCACGCTCATTTTCTTGGAGATTGTTCTCGGCGTTGACAACATCGTTTTCATTTCAATTACCTCAAGCAGGCTTCCTGCTGAAAAACAGCATATCGGTCGCAAGCTCGGTCTTCTGGGTGCCATGATTTCGCGCTGCATCTTCTTGTGCTTTGCAAGCTATCTCGTGCATATGACCAAGCCGCTGTTCTCGCTCGACCTCGGTTTCTGGGCTCATGGCTTCTGCGTGCGCGATTTCGTGTTACTGCTTGGCGGCGCCTATCTTATCTACAAGGGCATCGATGAGCTTCGTGACGTATTGGCGCTTACCGAAGAGAAGGCCGAGCATTCCGAAGAGCATAAATCGCTTCGCCAGATTGGCCTTGCGCAAGCCATTGCAACCATCATGGTGATGGACGTCGTGTTCTCCATTGACTCTGTTATTACCGCGGTAGGCCTTGCCGATCACCTCATTATCATGATCATGGCCGTTATGATCGCCATTGTGGTGATGATGGTGTTCATCGATCCTATTTCCGACTTCATTAACAAGCATGCGGAAATGAAGATTCTGGCGCTTGTCTTCATCTCGGTCATCGGCGTTTTGCTCTTGCTCGATAGCCTTGGTATTAACTCCGGCATCGAGGTGCTCGATATGCACATGGAGAAGCTCATGGTGTATTTCGCCATGGTGTTTGCCGTTGTGCTCGAGCTTATTCAGATGCGCCATTCCACCAATCTTGAGATGTGGAATCGCGAGCGCTGGCAGAACATGACCGGCGATGCCGTTAAGGCGGAACTGCTTGTCAGCGAGGGTCGCGAATCTGGCGACAGCGAGGGCGAAAAGGTCGAAAAGTAGGCCAATACTCAACGTGCATGACAAATAATGACGTTGTGAACTGGGGTTTCCTAAGGCTGCATGATAGCCGCCTTACAGGGTGCGGGAGTATTCTGCAAAGCGTCAACAGGCAATGCAGACATGCAACCGCACCTATAAGGAGATATGCGTTATGAAAATTCTTGGTCTTGGCGTTCCCGAACTGCTCATCATTCTTGCTGTGGCCCTTTTGATCTTCGGCCCGAAGCATCTTCCGAAACTCGGTCGTTCTCTCGGCCGCACGATTCACAACTTCCGTGAGGGTCTTGGCAACGACAAGGATGTTGTGAAGGAGGCTGAGGAAGAAGAGGCTCCGAAGCGCAAGAAGAAGGCGGCCGCGAAAAAGCTCGAGGCTCCTGCGGATGAGGCTCCTGCGAAAGAAACTAAGGCTGAAGAGCCTGCCACCGATGTCGCAGAGACGGTCGCTTCCGAACCCGCAAACGCCCAGTAGTTAATAACCCCTCCCTTTCCAATACGAAGCAGCCGTCACAACCTTCCCTCCCTTCGCTTGACGGCTTGCATGAAGAAAGCGGCTCCCCTGATGCGGGAGCCGCTTTCGTTTTCATTTGAAATATTGCGGGAATGGACTCAACGTCGTATCTATATGTCGAAACGATATAAGTTGTATTGGTCCATGATCGCGATGAGCTTGTTGGCGTAGCTGCTGTCGGTTGCCCAGCCCGCATCTTGGAGCCCCTGAGCCATGAGCGTCGACGAGCGTTCTGCTATGGCTTGCTGTATAAGGGCGTTATCGGCGTACGTCGAAGCTTGCAGGAACACGGCGGAGCGAAACTTGATGCAAGCCTTGTCGCCTTCGAATTCGATGAACGCATCGTTGATTTGAACGTATTGTCCGTCGTATTCCTCGTTGGTGTTCCAATTCGCGGGCCCCACTACCCCATCGCATTCTGCAAAGGAGTTTGCCCATTTCATGCCGAAGAGATTGTGGTCTTCTTTGGCGAGCCGTGACAAATCTCCCTGATAGGAGCTTTCAGCGATGATTTGGGCGATCGTGCAGCCGGCGGGGTGGCCGTAATGCGCCTGCATTGACTGTGCCTCTGAAACCATGTCTTCCGTGATATAACTTGGCAGGCCGTCGAGATCGGCTTGAATTCGAGCTTCGGTGGTTACGGCGGTTCCGATGGCACCAACGGCCAACACGAGGGCGGCCACGAAGGCGAACATGACGCGTTTGGAGAAATGGCCGACGAGCGTTCCTACGGCGCTTATTGCGTCATGTACCGAGGTGAGCACGGTGCGCTTTTGCTTGGTTGTTCGTTTTCTGGCCGCTTGCTTTCTTGCCGAAGCCTTGGCTTGTGCGCTTCGATTTGCCGAAATCGTTTTCGATTTTGTACGGGCCGTGCTGCTGGCCGTCATCTTTTTCCTGTTCGCGGCAGACGCTGACTTTGATTTGGCTTGGCTTTGCGTACTCGATGACTTTTTCTTCGATGGAGGTGCGGCTTGGGCTGCCGATGTGCGAGCGCTGCGTGCTTTTGGCGTTGCGCTTCGCGCGTTTCGCTGAGCCCGCGATGAAGAGGGCACCTTCGTCGCGGGCTTCTTTTTCGCCCTGTTTGTTGCTGTTTGCTGCGTCATCGGCGGTTTGTGCCTCTCGTTTTGCTTCCCCGAGCGCGCGTTCCGTTTGACGCAGGTCTTCCGTCAGGGGCAATTGCGGGCCGGTCGGGCGTGAAAGGCACGGGGCGACCATCGCCCGCAACGGGTGCCGAGGGGTTTTTCGGCGGCGTGGGAATATTGAGCTGCACCTTTGGCTTGCGAGTGACGCGCGCGCCTCCCACATAGGTGTTCGTTGCTTTCGGCTTTCCCTTTGTAGGAGCGCTCGGCGCCTCCTTGCCCGATGTTCCTCGTTTTTGACGTGTGCCTACGGTGTTTGTTCCGCGTTCGTTCGATGCGCTCGCTTTGCCGGAACGCGTCGCTGCGGGGTTTGCCGGCTTTTTCCTGGTGGCGTTGTCGGAGGCGTCAAGCGGCAGTCCCGCCGAATCGATTGGTCTGAGGCTGAAAAGGAATTCCCATATGGCTTCCATGAGGTTTTCCGGTTGCTCGCTTTCGAAATGCTTCATGGGAACCTGGAGCTTTTTTGTTTGGGCGATATAGCGGGCGCCTTCACGTCGAAGCGGCGTCATTATGCTGTCAGGCACGGAGATGGGCTCGACAGCGAGTTTGCCGCCGACAACCGTGATGACTTTCACGCCGACTTCGTTGGCCCATGCACGAATTTTTGAGCGTAGGAACATATTTTCGCACGCCTCAGGCATATCGGGGTGCGCTGCGCGCGTGGCTTCGCGCAAATCGTCGACAGCGCCAAGCGTATCGGCGCAGGCCAAGCGCCTGTAGAGCAAAACGCGCTCGTCGGTATTGGGGATGTATTCTTCCGCGACGTAGGCATGCACGGGAATGTTCACCGTGATGTCGGAAAGGGCTGGCGGCAAGGAATCTGCCGCGCCTTCGCCCGCGCGCGCCGCATCGACGGCGCTTGAAATCATTTGCGCGAACAAATCGAAGCCGACGGCCGACATATTTCCACTTTGCTCTGCGCCAAGAAGGTCGCCTGCCCCTCGAATCTCAAGGTCCCTCATGGCAACGCGCATGCCGCTGCCGAGGTCGGTATGCTCGTTAATCGCTTCGAGGCGTTGCTGCGCTTCTTCGGTGAGGCTTACATGCTCGGGGAACATGAAGTAGGCGTACGCCTGCTTGCTCGAACGTCCCACACGGCCTTTAAGCTGGTACATCTGCGCGAGGCCGAGGCGCTGCGAGTCTTCGATGATGAGTGTGTTGGTGTGGGGGTTGTCGATGCCGCTTTCGATAATCGTGGTGGCGACGAGCACATCGATCTCGCCCGCGCTGAAATCTTCCATCACGCGTTCGAGCTCTTCTTTGCCCATTTGGCCGTGCGCCACGCCGATGCGCGCTTCGCCAGCGGCTTCTTGCACGCGACGGACGGCTTCTTCGATGGTGCGCACGCGATTGCTTACGTAATACACCTGTCCCCCACGATGCAGCTCACGGCGAATGGCGTCGCTTACGACATCGACGTCCCATTCGCCCACGTGCACTTCGACGGGGCGTCTGTTGCCCGGCGGCGTAAGAATGAGGCTCATGTCGCGCACGCCTGAAAGACTCATTTGCATGGTGCGCGGAATGGGCGTTGCCGAAAGCGTGAGCACGTCGATTTGTTCGCGCAGGTTCTTGAGCTGTTCTTTGTGCTGTACGCCGAATCGCTGCTCTTCGTCGATGATGACAAGGCCCAGGTCGTGTGGGTTCACGTCGCGTGAAAGCAGTCGGTGCGTGCCGACGAGTACCTGCACGGTTCCCTTCTCGAACCCTTCAAGCGCCGCCTTCATTTCTGCTGGCGAACGGAAGCGCGAAAGCACCTCAACGGTTACGCCGAATTCGTCGAAACGGTCTTTGAACGTTTGGTAGTGTTGCTGCGCCAGAATGGTCGTCGGGCACAGTACCATGACCTGCTTGTTATCTTGCGTTGCCTTGAAGGCCGCTCGCAGTGCGACTTCGGTTTTGCCAAACCCAACGTCGCCGCATACAAGGCGATCCATGGGCTTGGGTGACTGCATGTCGGCTTTCACTTCGGCGATGGCGGAAAGCTGATCTGCGGTTTCCGTATAGGGGAACGACTCTTCCATCTCGCGTTGCCACGGCGTGTCGGGCGAATAGCGGAAGCCCTGCGCGCTTGCGCGGCGCGTGTATACGTCGACGAGGTCGAATGCAAGTTTCTTTGCGGCTTTTTTCGCTTTGCTCAGTTGGCGCGACCAGTCGCTCGTATTCAAGCGTGTGAGACGTGGGCTTGCGCCTTCGGGCCCTACGTAGCGCGTCACGCGGTCGAGCTGTTCGACCGGTACATAGAGGGCATCGCCTTCCGCGTACTGCAAAAGCAGATAGTCGCGCACGACACCCGATACCTCTTGGCGTACGATTTCTTTGAACAGCGCCACGCCGTGCACCGCATGAACGACGTAGTCGCCCGGTTTGAACGGGAACGTGACTTCGGTGATATCGACATGGCGGCGATTGCGCACGCTCGAGCCACGACCTTGCGTGTCGTGGATTGAAATCATGCCGATTTTTGCTGCAGGAATGACCATGCCCAAGGGGATATCCACGTCGACGATGTTCACGACGCCTTTTTTCAGGGCACGTACATTGCGATGCCACCAGGGGTGGTCGCTAAGCGATTTCGCGCGTTTGGCCTGCGCGGGCGTGAGCGCGTGCTCGGGCTCGGCGTCGTCGCTTTCGTCGGGAGCCGAGTCGAGAATTTCATGCATGGGCAGTGAATTGTCGACGCAGAAGAGCTTCATGTCCTCGCGTGCGCGGAAATTCGGTACCGAAAAAACCACCGTGTAATGCTGCTCTACGAGCGTTCGCAGGCGCGCGAGGAGTTTTTCAGAATCGCCTGCCACCTCGGTGCGCTTTACGGGGAGCTCGGCATCGAGCACGCCACCCACGCGCATGATGGACACGAGCGTGAAGCGCTGGTTGCTTCCGAAATCGAGCTTGGGAGCTGGCAGATAGAGCCCGTCAACGGGAATATGGCTGCCTGCGGCGCGCGATGAGGCGTCGTCGAAAGCGCGCAGGGCGTCGTCGATAATGCTGCGCGGCTCATCGAGCACGGTAAGCACGGTGCTCGATGCGTAGTCGGCAAGAATTTCGAGGTTGTCATACATGAGCGGCAAGGCTGCATCGACGCCGTCGTGGTCGTTGCCAGAGTCGATCCATTCGAAAATCTCGCGCCATACCGGGTCGGTTTCTGCTTTTTTAGCCGCAGCTTTCGAGGCCTTGTAGAGCGCAGCTCCGCTCAAGCAGTATTCGCGCACGGGGAAAACGCGCGCTTCGTCGAGCGATGTGATCGTTTGGCCGGTAGAGGGCACGATTCGGCGAATCTCGTCAATTTCGTCGCCGAAAAAGTCGAGACGTACGGGAAAACCCGTATCGCCTGGAAAAACGTCGATAACGCCGCCGCGCACGCAAAACGTGCCGGGGCCTTCGATGGCGTCGCCGGTATTTTCGAAGCCACGAGAGACGAGCGCTCGCTCAACTTCCTCGAACGTGAGCACTTCGCCCGTGGCGGCATCGACGGGTTCTGTATCGCGATTGAAAATGACGGGGGCGAAAACACGTTCTTCATGGGGCGGCAATGCACGAATGAGCGCAGCTCCGCTCGCGACGACGATTTTTTCCTCGCCGCGTTGAAGGGCCCAGCCGGCTGCCGTTCGGCGCGCGACCTCACGCGCGTCGGGACGCTTCGGCGCAAAGGGGTAATCGCTTCGCGCGGGAAAATGCAGCACGGTTTCGTCGCCTACGTACGACGCGAGCGAGCGCGCGAAGTTCGAAGCGGCGTCTTCGCCGGGCACGATGACCAACATGGGTTGCGGCGTGTCGGCGAAGCGAGCCGCAACGGCGAATGCGCGCGCTGATGAAGCGATGCCGAGCGCCGCGTCGCTGCCTGCGTCGAGTTTGCTGTAAACCGCCGAAAGCGCTTCGCTTTCGCGGAGGGCTCTCGTAAGCGCGTCAATGAGCATGCTGTTGCCTTATCGTTAATGAGTATAGTTTGTGTTCTATACGTCTTGCCAAACACCAAAAGCCGCATTGCGCGGCCGAATGGGTTGAGTATAGCAAAGCAGAATGGAAGCTCGATGTGGCGCGCATTTGTTTGGTGTGGTGCCGAATTTGCTCGATGTGGCACAAATGTGCGGTTGTGAACGCCCTTGTGAAGGGGCGTAGTTTACGTCAACTGTAAAATACCAGGTCAACGCTCAATCTCTTTCAGTACTGTCTTAAGCACCACTTGATTCTGGAAAAAATATCGTTCACAACCGCAAATCTGTGCCAAAAAAGGACGAATCTGTGCCAAAAAAAGAAGCTGCTGCAACATATACACCCTGTTATTCGTGTTAGAGGCGTCGACGAATAACCGCGGCGATCGCATGACAGGTAAGGAATCGAATGAGTATCGACAATGAAGAGAGAAAGAAACGGTGCGCTGAAGCGATGCGCGTGCATGGCGATGCAGTGTATCGCTTAGCTTTCGCGCGCTGCCGAAATACACCCGACGCTGAGGATATCTTTCAGACAACGTTCCTTAGGTTCTATGCTTCACCTATTCCGTTTAGCAATCCCGAACACGAAAAAGCGTGGCTGCTGCGCGTATGCATCAATGCGTGCAAAGATCTTCAAAAGAGCGCATGGCGCACGAAAGTATCTGCAATGCCTGATGAATTCGATGCTCCTGACACGAGCGCGCGAAAAGAGACAACGCCGCAAGAAGAAGCGCTCGATGAAGCCATGCAAGGGTTGTCGCCTGAACAGCGCACAGTGGTTCATTTGCATTATTTCGAGGGCTTTTCGACTGGGGAGATAGCGCAAATGCTCGGCATGCGTTCGGCGACGGTGCGCAGCCATCTGCATAGAGCACGTATCGCCATGAGGAATGCCCTCGAGGATGCGGGTTTTCCGCAGACAAACGGACGAATAGGAGCTCCGGTTAAAGCGCAGAAAGTTTCATCACCCGAAAGACGTTTTTCGAATACGGCTTCTGACTCTTTTCTCGAATCCGCTCATTTCAACACCGACTCCCTTCTAGAAGGAGGAAGCAATGAACGATGATAACGACCTGCGTGCTCTTTATCTCGCATCGCAGAAAGATGTGCATGCCCCCGAACAATTGAAGGAACGCACTCTTGAGCTGCTTGATGACAACGATGCAGCCTTGGCCTCTGCCGCGCTTGAGCCTGCTGCGTCCGCTCGGAAACAACGTTTCATGGGGCTTGGGCGTAAGCCGTTCTACGGCATTGCCGCGGGCCTGGCGCTTACGGCTTTGGGTTTTGGGGCCGTGCAGGCAATGATGCATACGAATGAGGGCGCCGCCGATATGGGTGCGCTCGAGACGGCCAACCTTGATTTCACGGTTAAAGCCTATGCCGCCAGTACGCAATCGCCGCTTGCTGCGGGCGATAACGGGATGATTGTGTTTGGGCATACGAGCGATCTGTCGCAAAACTCGCCAGAATGGGACGATAACGGCACCTACACGGGATGCCTGTTTAAGGTGGAAGCCGAAGGCGTGAAAACCGTGCAGGCGCATATTTCGAAAGGCATGTTGTATCGCTACGATACGCAGAATGTGAGCCATGCGAGTGATTCTGAGCTGTTGTACGAAGCACTCACGTGGAAGCCACTGAAGCGAGGGCTTGGCGAGCATTTGAGCGCGTATGACGAAGTGGCGGTAGGTATTGCGAATGATGGGCTGAGCAAAGACGACCCGAACAAAACCTATCAGGTACAAACGTCCAAGCGCTTGGGGCAAACCGCCGAGCTCAACTACGACGAAGGCGATGGAAATACCTATTTTGGCTTATGGACCGATGAGGTGGGCGACTCTGATGCGTCCGATGATTCCATGCGCGACCAATTCGGATTAATTGCGAATGCGTTTGAAGGCGCTGAACTCACGGTGACGGTCACTTTCGAAGACGGGCGCACATCTACTCAGGTTATTGAGCTTCATGCCGGCAACTTCCTGGCCGATTGGAACGATGGCAGCGGTGAAGACTTGGGGGCTCTGGCGATACAACCCACGCTTCTCGAAGATGGCGCAGATGTGCCCGATAGCGCTCTTGTGTTGCGAACCGTGTACGGCGAGGTGGCGTCATCGACCAGCGAGGCCTTCTCCTATGCGAATGAGCCCATCAATGAATACGCAAACACCACCGACGAACCTATGAAGTTGCCCAATGATGGCACGGGAGACTTCCTGGAAGATGGCGTGCAAGTCGAAATCGGCAAAGACGGCGAAGTTCTGAGTACCTACGCGAGCGCTGCAACAGACGAATCTTCCGAAACGATGTTGGACTCAAAGAGCGAACAGACTCCGAGTTTGACGGTGAACGGAATTTCAACGGAGCTTGTTGATTGCCTGCCAGAAAGCACGCCTGTCGAAAAAACCGAGATTGCACGCATGGCTCCCCTGGATTATTGGAACAGGATTATCGAGCAGCGCTGCGGATTCACCATCGACTCGGATTGGAAGGCAAGCGATGGGGCAAGCATCATCCATGTGAATTATTCCTTGACCAACGGCTCCGACGAGCGCAAGCTCTTTAGGGTGCCCTCTATGCAGTCGCTTGGCCGAATTGATGGCAGTGCGACCTTCTATAGCGCAGGAAACTCCGCAGCGCCCTTGATGTTCGTTGGCGCAAAGAATGACGGTTCTACGTGCGGCTGGTACGATAACGACGTGGCGACGCTTGAGCCTGGTGAATCGATGAAGATCGATTGCTATTACGAAGTGAGCAATTCGCTTTTAAGCCGAAACGACCTTGCAATCGCGTTTGGCGCAAATGGTATTCCGAATATCGCGGCAAGAATTTCTCTCGCCTAAACGAACGTGGGGCAGGTGATCGTCTCCTGCCCCACTCTAAGATATAAGTGCCAGCGATATAGACTTAAAGCGCACGGAGCATATGGCTACTTGCACTTAACTATATCCAAGAACAGCTGGTGAATGGAATTGTCGGCATCGAGCTCTGGATGGAATGAAAGCGCAAGCTGGTTGTCTTGGCGAACTGCGACGATATCGCCGTTCACGCGAGCAAGCACCTCGACGCCTTCGCCCACTTCTTCGACCAAGGGGCCGCGAATAAACGTCATAGGAACCGCACCGAGCCCCTTGAATTCCTCGATAGCGCGGAAACTGCCCAACTGGCGACCATATGCGTTGCGACGAACCTTGATGTTCATGGTGGCGAAATAGGGCGGCGCAGCTGGATCGGGCGTGTTGCTGGTCACGTGCAGGGTGGAGCCAGCGACCGATTCTGCGAACGTCGAAAGGGATTTGGCGCCCGTGCCCTTGCCCTGGGATACTTCGTTCGCAAGCAGAATCATGCCAGCGCAGGTCGCAAGCACCGGAATGCCGTCTACGATTCGAGCCTGCAAGTCGTCGAACATGCCAAGTTCGCGGAGCAGTTTGCCCTGCACGGTCGATTCGCCGCCGGGAAGCACGATGCCATCGAATTGCTGGTTTAAGTCGCTCGCTTGGCGGAGCTCGACGCATTGCGCGCCAAGCTGTTCAAGCTTATGTTCGTGTTCAATGAAGGCGCCCTGAACGGCCAGAACGCCAATAAGAGGTTTAGCCATATTCGAAACTCCATCTGCGAGTCGCCCATGGAATCGTATGGCAGACGATGCCTGAGCTCGCACGAACAGCACGTAGGTGCTGTTCGGCTCGTGCGGACGCTGCCATCCAATCCCATGGGCGACTCGCGAATCTCTCCATTTCACGTTTCAATGGATTCCTATAGCGAGAATGGACAACGCGCTCTCGTATTGGGCAGCCGTCGAGGGCCGATTGTCGCTTTAGATAATCTACCGAAAGAATCTGAAATAAAAGAAGCTCCTTGAATTGCTGGAGTCGCGTTCTTCCGCACGAGCCGAACAGCACTTAATGTGCTGTTCGTGCGAGCTCAGGCATTGAACGCGAATGCGGCAATTCAAGGAGCGGGCAGCTTGATTATTTGCCGCGCTCGGCCATAAGCAGGGCGATTTCGCTTTCGTTGATGCCCACCATGGCTTCGCCCAAGTCTTCGGAAAGCTCGGCGATGAGTTTTGCATCGGTGTAGTTTGCGACAGCCTTCACGATGGCGGCGGCGCGCTTTGCGGGGTTGCCGCTCTTGAAAATGCCGGAGCCCACGAACACGCCCTCGGCGCCGAGCTGCATCATGAGCGCCGCGTCGGCCGGGGTCGCCACACCACCTGCAGCGAAGTTGACAACGGGGAGTTTGCCGTTGTCATACACTTCCTTGAGCAGGGCATACGGAACACCGAGCTGTTTTGCCGCCTCGAAGAGTTCATCTTCGGCCATGCCTGCCACGCGGCGAATCTCGCTCTGCATAGCGCGCATGTGAGTCACGGCCTGAACGACGTCGCCCGTGCCCGGTTCGCCCTTGGTGCGAATCATGGATGCGCCCTCGGCGATTCGGCGAAGGGCTTCGCCCAAATCGCGCGCGCCGCAGACGAACGGCACGGCGAACTTCGTTTTGTCGATGTGATACACATCGTCGGCGGGCGAAAGCACCTCAGACTCGTCGATGTAGTCGATGTCAATCGCCTCAAGAATTTGAGCTTCGACGAAATGGCCAATGCGGCACTTCGCCATAACCGGGATGCTTACGGCCTCCTGAATGCCCTTGATCATTTTCGGATCGCTCATGCGCGACACGCCGCCAGCTGCGCGAATGTCTGCAGGAATGCGCTCCAGGGCCATAACGGCACACGCGCCGGCTTCCTCGGCGATATGCGCTTGCTCGGGCGTGGTGACGTCCATGATGACGCCGCCCTTGAGCATTTGGGCGAGGTTGCGGTTGAGCTGCGAGCGATTTTCGGTAGCTTCAGTCATGATGGCCTTCCTTTCGGGCTTTGTTTGGAATGCCTGAAATCCTATCGAGTTACTGGTATTATTCGTAGCACCACTTTGCATTGTTTTACTAGGGTCAGATTAATACCAGATTGCTTTAGTTAGCTAAAGTGATAAGGCCAGTTTGAAAGCAGGCACCATGCTTACCTATGACATGGATCAACGCGGGGAAGAATCTTTGTACGCGTATCTGTACGATTGCATGCGCGCCGACATTGAAAATGGCTCCATCGCGGCAGGTGAAAAACTCCCCTCAAAGCGCAAGCTTGCCGATCATTTGGGAGTGAGCATCGTCACGGTCGAAGGTGCCTATCGCCAGCTCATTGCAGAAGGCTATGTCGAATCGCGTGCACGCCGCGGCTATTTCGCTGCATATATTTCAAGCTCGAATACTCGCGCCCTAACGAAGGAGGGCGGCGTCTCACCCGCGGGTACCTTCATGCCTGATGCATTTGAGCATAAAGGCGAAAATGAGCCGGTCTTTTCGCCCTCATACGCATTCGATTTGTCGAAAGGCCAGCTTTCCGAAAGCCTTTTCCCGTTAGCTTCGTGGTCGAAGGCGCTGCGCGACACGCTTACACAGGAGCCCGCATCTGCGCTCATTGGCGAGAGCGACCCCTTGGGGTGTATGGCGCTTCGCGAGGAGATATCGCGATACCTCCGACAGACGCGTGGGCTCGTAGCTCCGCCCGAGAATATCGTGGTGGGTTCGGGCGCGCAAACTCTGTACAACCTTATCGTGCAGCTCATTGGCCGAAACAGAACCGTCGGCGTTGAGGACCCCGGCTATCCAAGGCTTCGCAGGGTGTATGGAGCAAATAATGTGCGCCTTTCCCCTATTCCGCTTGATGCATCGGGTGTGTCGATGGCCTCGGTTCGCGCGGCGGGTGTCGATACGCTGCATATCACGCCTTCCCACCAGTTTCCCACGGGTATCGTGACAAGCGTGAGTCGACGTCACGAATTGCTCGGTTGGGCGACCGAGGTGCCTGGCCGCTACATTATTGAAGATGATTACGACTGCGAGTTTCGCCTGGCTGGGCGTCCGATTCCTACGCTTCACGGAATCGATGCTTCTGAGCGCGTCATATATACCAACACGTTTTCAAAAAGCCTCGGCTCGGCTTTTCGCATTGCTTACATGGTGCTACCCGACCATTTGGCTCGCCGTTATCGAGACAAGATGGCGTTTTATTCATGCACAGTTCCGGCGATTGATCAGCTTGCTCTCGCCCGCTTTATGCGGCGCGGCGAATTCGAGCGGCATGTGAATCGCTTGCGCACCTATGCTCGCGACGTACGCGATGCCTTCCTCGCCACGCTTAAGGAATCATTGCCGCAGGGAAGCTTCACTGTCGCGGGGCACGATGCTGGCCTGCATTTCGTTCTTGGCTTTCCCGAAATCGATGATGCTCGATTCGCCGAAAGCCTCGCTGAAAATTCGGTACGCATGCCATCCCTTCGAGAATTCAGCATGAAGAAAAACGACGCAACGAACGATTGTCGTTACGTCGTTCAATACCTTCAATTGTTGGAGGACCAAGCGCGCAATGCGGCGCTCGCAATTGCTCGGGCGTATGCGTCGATTCACTGACGCGGGCTCGAAACGAGCGGCACTCGCGCGCATTCGCAGATGGGGATTTCTCCCCATCCGCCTTTCATGCATGGCTACGAGCGCTTTGGCATAATGATGGCGCGGGCGCTGAAATACGTTACGAGGAAATACACACCGTACACCGCAAGGAAGATTGCGGCCGTCATAAGCGCGGTTGCGCTCAAGTTGAAGTTGCCGAATACAAGAACGAGGTCTTTTACCGTCTGCATGGCGCAGATAGTATGCGCAATTGCTACGACCAGGGGAAACGCAAAACAAACGAGCACCTGTTTGAAGAGCGCCCCTGAAATCATGCGCTGCGGTGCGCCCAGTTTGGCGAGCAGTTCGTAGCGACGTGCGTTATCACTTGCGTCGGAGAGCTGCTGTATGGCGAGAATTGCTGCACATGCCACGACCATGATGAAGCCTATATACATCGCGAGGTAGCTCACAAGTGCGGTGAGGTTGTGGCTGTTGGCCTGCACGCCCGCGACATTTTGATACATGTACATTGGCCAGGAATCTTCCTCCGCATTGTTTCTGTCGCACAATGCTTGGCAGAAGCTGGCAAATTCCTCTTGCATGTCATCGGCAATGCGAGCGTCGAAAACCGCCATGGTGGGCTCGCCTGTTACGGCGTCATCGGGAACGACAATTTGAAACGCCCTCGTGCTCACGCTCGTGCATTCGATGGTGTCTGTCGCGATTTCGCGCTGCGCCTTAAGCTGCATGTCGCCAATGGTGATTGCCGGTTGCTGCGCCGCAACGCTCATCAGATACGGCTGCGATGTCGCGTAGTCGGACCACAGCAGGCATTCGCCATCGTTGACCGTAACCTGCTCAAGACCGCAAAGTTCACGGGCGGCATTGAAGTCTGAAACCTTGATGAGGGAAGCTTTCTGCTTCGTTGTGTCGGGGGTTATAAGACCCGCGCCAACCGAGTCGAGCAAGTTGAGGCCCGTGAGGTCGTGCAGCGTATCGAACGACACGTCGCTCGGGTAGAAATTGATTTGCGCGGAATTTTCCACCATGCTGTCCCAAGACGGGGCTCCATATTGCTCGGTAAGCTTCGAAAGGCCGACGGCTGCATCGAAATTCGATTCTTCTACAAGGCCATTGACGAGCGGTCGCGTGCTGGCGTCGCCGTTTTCGTCATAGGTATTCATGGCGTAATAGCTCGTGAACGACGCGTCGCATCGCATTCCGTTCTCGGCGTTTTTCTGCATGGCGTCGACGATGCCAATGCCGCCGCACACGCTTGTAAGCGCGAGGAAGAGCGTCATGGCGATAACCGACATACTGACGAACGTGGAATTGATGCGCGATGCGAGCTGACGAAGGAAGAACATGTTCAGCCCGCGCAGGTAGAGTGGCTTTGCCATTTGCGCAGCTTTAAGCAGAAAACCCGAAAGCGAGAAGAAGAGCAGCACCGTTCCCGCGCTCACGAGAACCGTTTCTATGAGCAGGTTCGACATATCGTCGCCAAGAAGCCCTGTTCGCAGCAGCATGGAGTATGAATAGCCAATGATGCACAGCGAGACAATGAACAGGGCAAACGAAAGCGGCAGGTTGCGCAGGCGAGGTTTATCGTTTTTACGCGAACCCGCGAGCAGATCGATGAGCTTCGATTTCGCGAGGTGTGCAGAATTCCAAAACATCGATACGGCAAAGATGGCCGCGAAGGTTGCGACGGTCATTGTGAATGCTTTTGTCGAAAACGACAGCGTTACGCCCTCGACTGGCTGAGCCATCATGGAAAGGCACAAGCATGTGAGCGCTTGCGAAAGCGCAACGCCTGCAAGCAGGCCAACCGCAAGTGACGCGGCGCCAACGATAAGCGTTTCGCACGCTGAGATTTTCAGCAAATCCCCCTTCCCCATGCCGAGCGTCAAATACATGCCGAATTCGGCTCTACGGCGTCGAATGAGGAACGCATTGGCATAGAGCACCAAAAAGCCAAGCACAATCGCGATAAAAACCGATACGCCTGCAATGATGTTAGAAAGGAGCTGAACGACTTCCGAGACGTCGGTTGGCAAGCTTTGTACCGCCGAGGAATCGGCGATGGAATTGAATGCGTAGAAAACCGCTACGCCCAGCATGAGCGTGAAGAAGTAGACGGCGAAATCGCGCGCCGATTTGCGCACATTCGCGAAGGCGAGTTTAACGAGCATTGGCGGCCTCGCTCTCCATCTGCGTGGTCGCAGCAACGATAGTCTCGAAGAACTGCGTGCGGTTGAGTGCGCCCCGTTGGATTTGGCCATAGAGTGCACCGTCGCGAATGAAGATGATACGCGAACACCAGCTTGCCGCGAAAGCGTCGTGGGTCACCATGACGAGCGTCGAGCCCATGCGGTTGAGCGTTGAAAACGTTTCGAGCAGCTGTTTGGACGATTTTGAGTCGAGTGCGCCTGTGGGCTCATCGGCCAAAATGAGGCTTGGCTTCGTGATGACCGCGCGCGCTGCTGCAGCGCGTTGTTTTTGGCCGCCCGAGATTTGGTAGGGATATTGCTCCAAAATCTCTGCAATGCCCAGCCTCGTCGCGATTTCGTTGACCATGAGAGGTATCTCGCTCGTCGGTTTCTTTTGAATCGTGAGCGCGAGCGAGATATTCTCGCGCACGGTGAGGGTATCGAGCAGATTCGAGTCTTGAAATATAAAGCCGAGTTGGTCGCGGCGGAATTTTGCGAGCTCTCCCCCGCGCATTTTCGTGACGTCGCGCCCAGCGACGCGAATCGACCCCGAGGTCGGGGCATCGATCGTCGAGATGCAATTGAGCAACGTCGATTTGCCCGACCCCGAAGGGCCCATAATAGCGACGAACTCTCCCGCATCGACGAAGAAGCTGACTCCCGCGAGTGCCAGGGTTGCCGCCCCCGAATCCTTCTTCGATTTCCCGTATTGCTTTACGATGTTGTCGACCTCAAGCACATGGCCCATGGCGTTTCCTTCCTTCGGTTTATCTGATAATCCAAAGGTACGAAACGCTTCTTTCGGCGCCCTTGCGCCTATCTTACATTTGCCTGACTTTCGCGTTATTCGGCTTGCGGCGGATCGTTCTGACGCATTGCGATGGGTATGCGCATTGTCGCTGTGAATCCTCGCCCAGGTTCGCTTGCAAACGACACGTAGCCTCCGTGCATGATTGAAATGCGGCTCACGAGCGTGAGTCCCAAGCCATGGGCGTCGTAACTCGCATCGGGCGTTGACGCCTGCGCCATAAGGGCTCCTATGCGCGACGTGTCGCAGCCTCGTCCGTTGTCGGCAACGGTTAGCGCGAGCATGCTTGAGTGCTCGACATCGAGCGAGAGGGCGATTTTGCACCTTTCGCCATTGTGTCGCATCGCGTTGTCGATAAGGTTTCGCACGGCTCGACGCAGTAGGCGCTCATCGCCCTGTATGGCGCATTCTTGCACGGTGGGGGTATCGAAGAACTCAAGGTCGTATTGCACATCTATGCCCGTGTTGAGGTAATCGGCCACAATGCCGCGGGCAAAAGGAACCACCTGGATGGTCTCGATGTTCATGGGCTGCGAATCGTATTCGAGCTTCGAGACGATATTGAGGTCTTCGACCAAGTCGCGAATGCGTTCGTTCTGGCGAACTATGACCTCGCCCGATTTCCTCACCTCAGCCGGCGCGTTCGTCGCGTTTGCGATGCGCTCGGCATGCCCCATCGAAATAGCGAGGGGCGTGCGCACGTCATGGCTTACGCCTGAAACCCATCGCTTGCGGGCTTCGTCTTTATGCTGGATGATCGCGCTCGCAGCGTTGACGCTTTCCGCAATATCGGCCAGGGGTCCTTTCATTTCCATATGCGTTGGCACTCCGTGGGCCAAATCGTCGAGGGCCTCTACAGCGGGTGTGATTGCCTTGAGCATGCGACGCCTGGATAAGCTATACACCATAAAGAAGATGAGAGCGTCAAGGTAGATAAGGACTACCCCCAGAACAATCATCGCGACGAGCTCGCGGTTTCCCATGTAATTGATGGGAAACGCCACATACTCGTCTATGGGGTATCCTACGATAACGGTGCCATCGTCACGGTTCGTCCCGAAGAATGTTGGGTAGTTTTCGAGGTAGAACGTGCGCGCGGCATTTGCGATGTCGTTTTGAGTGTAGGTGTGATTCGCGATTTCTGGGGGCGCATTGTGGCTCCAGAGGACTTCCCCGTCATTTCCCACGAGCATCGCCCAGGCATTTTGCTGGTCGAGCCACGAGGCGGTATTGTCGGGAAGCTTGTAGACCATCGCGCCGCTTTCGTCCTCTGTTGCCGAAAGGTTGTCGGTGACCTCAAAAGTCGTGTTGGTGGGCGATCCGTCGTAATCGTGGTTGTTGTAAATCGCGAATTGGAAAACGATATATAGAGCGATGTCGACGAAGAACACCAGTATCGTAAGACCGATGAATAAGAAGGCCTGTTTCGCAAGATACGCAGGCGCGAAGCTTTGGCGGCGCGTGCGATTGATGCGCCATTGGGCGGCTGCATCTCGGGTGGGCGCCGGGGCTTTTTTCTTGAAGAATCCCATTCGCTACCCCTGAACAACGAGCTTATATCCAAGGCCCTTCGCCGTTACGAGTGATGCGGGATGCGAGGGGTCGGCCTCGATTTTCTCTCGAATGCGGCGTACGTGCGTCATGAGCGATTGCCCGTACCCGAAGCTGTCGCCCCAGGCGGCGTCGCATAGCGCCTCGCTCGTGACAATGCGGTTCGCATTGCGTGCGAGCGCCGTGAGAATATCGCGCTCTTTCACGGTGAGCGATACGCGCTCGCCGTTTGGGCGAATCGCTTCTGCATTCGACAGGTCAAGCGTGCACGCTGCGAGCTGAAGCGCGTCGGGTTGGGCGGGATAGCAGCGCCGAAGCACGGCGCATACGCGCAGCACGAGTTCCTGGGGTGAAAAAGGCTTCGGAATGTAGTCGTCGGCGCCCGTGCGCAATCCCGCGAGTCGATCTTCGGTCTCGTTTTTCGCCGTAAGGAACATCACGGGCAAAGGCGCGCCTGCGGAAAGCGACCGCAGGTATTCGCACAGCGTAAAGCCGTCGCCATCGGGCAGCATGACATCGAGCAGCGCAAGCTGGGGGTTTGTTTCGCGGAATACGGCAAGCGCCTCCATGACTGATCCTGCTTGCGAAATTGCGCAAAACCCCTCGGCGCGAAGCACGTCCACAATCATGCGGCGAAGTTGAGGTTCGTCGTCAACCACCAGAATGCGCTTGTCTCGTAGGCTGTTCTCTACCATAATGCCCTCCTTTTCGCCATACATTATGGCACTCGGGGCGAATGCGAGAGACGCGTGAGCGTGGAAAGTAAGGCAAATGTCAGGTGCGCCTATGCCGGAGTGAAGTCGGGCTGTCTGGGAATGAATGCGAGTGAAGTTGCCGGCATTCCGTACAGAAAAATGCCATCGAAGCGCTTTAGCATGCAAAAGTGGCGTATACTTTTCCAGTTTCCAAATCTTCTGGAAGGATTCCCATGTTCATTGAACCTAAAACGGTCGTATGGATCGCCGGCGCAAGCGGGCGATTAGGTCGCGCCATTGAGCATAAGCTCGACCATTCGCGCTACACCATCATTCCAACCGACATCGAAGTCGACATTACCGATCTCACCACGGTCGTGCAGCATGCCGACACCTATCGCCCTGAAATCATTATTAACTGCGCTGCCATGGCGCGTAAAGAAGACGCCGAGGCGAACCCCGATTTGGCCTACAAGGTCAATGCGCTCGGCGCGCGCAATTTGGCCATCGCCGCGACGAGTTCTGCCGCAACGCTTGTGCATCTTTCGACCGATGACCTGTTCCCTGGCGTTATCGCCCACCCCATCAACGAGTTCGACAAAACCCTGCCTCCTCATATTTACGGCAAGTCGAAAGAAGCGGGCGAGCGTTTGGTTCGCGAGCTGTGCTCTCGTCACATTATCGTGCGCTCAAGCTGGGTATATACGGCCAATGAAGACGATCTTATCGCGCGTCTGCTGAAAGCATGCCGCGAAGGCCAAACCGTGGAAGTGCCTACGAACCAATACGCGAGTCCCACGTCGGTCGACACATTGGCCGAGTTCATCGTCGCTGCGCTTGAATGCGACGAATTCGGCACGTTCCATGCGGCCGATAAGGGCTTGTGCAGCCGTTTTGAATTCGCGAAGCACGTGTGCGATTTGGCAGGCGTTCCTACCACGACGCTTGTTGGCCGCCAAGATCCCGCCGAGGCCTATCGCATTGAGCTCGATAACCTCATGATGCGCCTTACGGGTGTGTATTCCATGCCTTCGTGGCAAGACGATGTGAAAAACTACCTGGGCGCCCACGGCCTGCTCGCCGAATAGCCCATAGAAAGGTCGACCATGACCAACGAAAACCAAACCGCCGGCAAGAAGCAGCGCAAGCTGGGCCTTACGTCAGTCATTCTTATCGCGCTTGCACTCGGCATCGTGTGCGGCGTTATTTTCCATTACATCATTCCTGCGGGAACCGTGCGTGACGACATTTTCGTGAACGGCATCTTCTATGTCGTGGGCCAGGGATTCATTCGTCTTATGCAAATGCTTGTTGTGCCGCTTGTGTTCTGCTCCATCGTGTGCGGCGCGGCATCTATCGGCGACACGAAGACGCTCGGCACGATTGGCGTGAAAACGCTCATCTTCTATCTGTGCACGACTGCGCTCGCTATTACTGTCGCTTTATGCATGGGCAACCTACTCAATCCCGGGCTCGGCGTCGATATGTCCTCCATTCTGGTGAGCGACACCTCGAGCCTCGACAAGGCGCAAAGCAACAATCAGACGGTCGCCGACACGTTGCTCTCGATTATTCCGAAGAACCCCATTAACGCGTTGGCCTCGGGCGATATGCTCGCTGTCATCTTCTTCGCGCTGTTCGTGGGCATTATCGTCTCCATCATGGGCCGCAAGGTTGAAACGGTGCACCGCTTCTTTGAGCAGTTCAACGACATCATGATGAAGATGACCTCTATCGTCATGTACGTCGCTCCTATCGGCGTGTTCTGCCTGCTTTCCCGCACGTTTGCGAACGTGGGCTTTGAGGCGTTCATGCCCATGGTGAAATATATGCTCGGCGTGCTGCTCGCGCTTGCGGTGCAGTGCCTTGTCGTTTACATGATCATGCTGTGGCTGCTCGCGCGCGTGAGCCCCATCATGTTCTTGAAGAAATTTTTCCCCGTTATGGCGTTCGCGTTCTCAACGGCAACCTCGAACGCGACCATCCCTCTCAATATGGAAACGCTCGAGCGCAAAATGGGCGTCGATCGCCGCATTTCTTCGTTCACCATTCCTTTGGGCGCGACCATCAATATGGACGGCACGTCTATCATGCAAGGCGTCGCTGTCGTGTTCACCGCGCAGTTGTTCGGCGTGCCACTGGGCCCTGTTGAATACGCCACGGTTATCGCTACCGCAACGCTTGCCTCTATCGGAACCGCGGGCGTTCCTTCGGTTGGCCTTATCACGCTTTCGATGGTGTTCAATTCGGTCGGTCTGCCGCTCGAGGGCATCGCGCTCATCATGGGCATCGACCGTATTCTCGACATGACGCGCACGGCTGTGAACATTACGGGCGATGCAGTGTGTACTACCGTTGTCGCCAAGCAAGCTGGTCGCATCAATATGGATGTATATAACGACCCCGACGCCGGCAAAGACGTCGATGTGCCTGACGCGGCGTAAGCTTATTCACGGGCGGCGCGAACGAGCGATTGCGCCGCCCGCTATGTCGGACTGTCGCATACATCGCGAACCGATTTCATCCAATGCTTCGAGGCTTCCAAAATCACCTTGGGCGAAGGAAGCTGGACGTACGCGTCATCTCTGTATGCGTGCAATTTTACGGCATGCGTACGCCCCATCTTATTGGCTTCCGCTCGCAGCGCGCATTCCGCCGCATTTCTGGCAATGTGAGAAAGTTGGCGCTTTAGCGCGATGAAGCGGTTACCATTTCGTAATCATCAAAAGGCGCTCGTCGAAGCCCCTCCATCAAAAGAAGGTCGCCATGCGAAGCAGGAGCGGCCCCGACGCGCACCGCACGAGAAGAAAGGAGTTCCCCTTGAAAACCCTGTGGAACAAGTGGAACGATATCAGCCTGATCAAGCGAATCCTTGTATTCCTGATCATTGGCGCTATTCTTGGCGTCATTTTCCCGAACATGGATGGCACTTCGCCCATCGCGGGCATTACCATTCTTGGCAGCCTGTTCGTTGGCGCGTTGAAGGCTGTGGCTCCTATTCTGGTTTTCTTCCTGGTTATTGCCGCCTTGGCGAATGCCCATGCCGATGGATCCATGAAGACCATCATCATTATGTATGTGTTCGGCACGTTCATCTCGGCGATTGTTGCGGTTATCGCGTCTCAGCTGTTCCCCATCGAGCTCACGCTTTCGGGCGTTGAGGCTGCCGAGAAGGCGGCTCCTTCGGGCATTACCGAAGTTCTTGAGACGCTGCTTATGAATGTTGTCGCGAACCCTGTCGATTCGCTCGCCAACGCGAATTACCTGGGCATTCTTGCATGGGGCATTTTGATTGGCGTTGCGTTGCGCGCCGCGACCGAGGCTACCAAGGCTGTTTTCACGAACATCTCCGACGCAATTGCAACGGTCGTGCGTTGGATCATCAGCTTCGCTCCGTTCGGTATTTTCGGCTTGGTCTACGATGCGGTTTCCACCAACGGCATCGAGATTTTCACCGAATATGGTTTGCTTTTGGCCGTGCTGGTGGGCTGCATGTTCTTCGTCGCGCTTGTCGCCTACCCCATTATGATTGGCGTTATTGCTAAGACGAACCCCTACCCGCTCGTTCTTCGTTGCCTGCGTGAGTCTGGCCTTACCGCGTTCTTTACTCGCAGCTCCGCCGCGAACATTCCGGTGAACATGACGCTGTGCCAGAAGCTGCACCTCAACAAAGACACTTACGGCGTTTCCATTCCGCTGGGCGCGACCATCAACATGGGCGGTGCTGCGGTGACTATTACCGTTATGGCGCTCGCCGCGGCTAACACGCTGGGCATTTCGGTCGACATTCCGACTGCGGTTATTCTCTCGGTGCTCGCTGCCGTGTCTGCGTGCGGCGCTTCAGGCGTCGCTGGCGGTTCTCTGCTGCTTATTCCCCTGGCTTGCTCGCTGTTCGGCATTCCGAACGACATCGCAATGCAGGTTGTCGGCGTTGGCTTCATCATCGGCGTTATTCAGGACTCCTGCGAGACTGCCTTGAATTCTGCTTCCGACGTTATGTTTACCGCTGCTTCTGAATTCCGCAACATGGCTAAGGCTGGCCAGACGGTCGACCCCAAGACGTGGGATAAATAAGATTCGCATACGCGCAATCGATTACAGAGCCACCCTACGGGGTGGCTCTTTTCTTTGTTGCCCGGCCTTCGTTCTGCCGCATGCTCTTTGACGCGTTGCTGGAATACATGAAGCTTCGAAACCATGAGTAATGGCGTGATTTCGTTTGGCGGTTTAGTGCTTGCGTGAGCTTTGCGATGCAGCGTTTTGGGAATGAAAAGATGCTGGCATTCATCTGGGGCAAACTCGAATGCGCTTATGGGTCTCGAATGCAGCATCTTCCTGCCCAGACCGTGCGAAATTGCATGGCATCGGTGTTCGTTTTTTTTTTTCGATTTTGAACCGAACACCGCCAAGCGAGCGCATAGCGAAGCTCGTAGGGTGAAGCGGTAGCGAGCTGTGCCGAACGATATCGCGCGTCTGGGCGGGAAGAGGCGGGGATATGAGAAAGCCGCCCCGAAGGGCGGCTTCCAGACAAGCTTGTCTACGATTCGAGTTAGTCGACGTCGATCTTGCAGACCCAGCCGTGCTTGTCTTCCAGGGCGCCATCTTGGATGCCCGTGAGAGTCTCGCGAAGCTTCTTCATCACGGGACCGATTTCGTCTTTGCCATTCGGGAAGGTGACCTCCTCATTGGCGCCATAGACCTTGTTGTCAATCTGGCCAACAGGGGAAATAACGGCAGCGGTTCCGCACAGGCCGCATTCGACGAATGCGCCAGAAGCGACTTCAGCCCACTCGACGAAGCGCTCTTCGACGTTCATGCCGAGGTCTTTGGCGACCTGTACGAGCGAGCGGCGCGTGATGGAGGGCAGAATCGAGTCGGTGTGCGACTTCGGCACAACGAGCGTGCCATCGGCCTTGACGAACAGCACGTTTGCTCCGCCGGTTTCCTCGACGTAGGTGCGCGTTTCAGAATCAAGGTACAGGTTCTCGGCATAGCCCTGGCGATGCGCTTCCATGATGGGGCGCAACGACATGGCGTAGTTCAGGCCAGCCTTGATGTTGCCGGTGCCATGTGGGGCAGCGCGGTCGTATTCAGAAATGCGAATCGTGATGGGCTTCAAGCCGCCCTTGAAGTAAGGGCCGACGGGAGTTACCAAGATGCGGAACTGGTATTCCGGTGCGGGAGCAACGCCGATAACCTCGCCAGAGCCAATCATGAACGGGCGAACATACAGCGTGGCGCCAGAGCCAAACGGCGGGACCCATGCGGCGTTCGCCTTCACAACCTGCTTCACGGCTTCAATGAAACGCTCTTGCGGGAAGCCGGGCATCTCGAGGCGCTGGGCGGAGTTGTACATGCGCTCAGCGTTCATATCGGGGCGGAAACATACGATGGAGCCATCTTCGGTGGTGTATGCCTTGAGGCCCTCGAAGACCTCCTGGCAATAATGAAAAATGCCAGCGCACTCGGAAAGGTGGATTTCATGATCGGCGGTAAGGCCTCCTTCGTCCCATTCGCCGTCTTTCCAATTGGCGACATAGCTATAGTCGGTTTTGCGGTAGCCGAAATCGAGGCTGCCCCAGTCAAGGTCTTTCTTCTCGACTGTCATGGTTGCTCCTTCAACACGTACGTTCAATATGCCTCTACTTTACACCCGCGCACTGTCGCATGCTAAAGTCTTTTGGCTATTGGCGGCTCAATCCATGTAATTGTTAGACGAATTAACATGGTCGAAACAATCGTGTATGAAATATGAGTTGCGGGGCGTTTCGACGAAATAATTCACCATAGGAAACTTTCTTTCGAAAAAGTGTTGACACGGGTTAACTTAGCCTGTATAAACTTACCCGTGGTTAACATCCACCTTGAAAGCGACCGAGACGCTGGGCGGGCACCCCCTTTCCGCTCAGCATATCGGACTCGAAGAAGCCTTCTCTTCCTTCGCTTCTTCAACGATTCGCTAACTCGAGAGGCGGGCGGCGCCACGCGCCCCACCCCCTTGGCGCACTGCCGCCCCGCCCATTCCCCGGATGTTGCCCTTAGCTTGTTTATCCGGAAGGCGAATGGCCTCTGCTCCACCCCCTTGGCATGCCATTTCGCCACTCTCCTTAGGGCAATAAGGAGCACTGACAAGGAACGCCGCTCAATTGAGCGGCGTTCCTGCGTTTTAGAACCTTGCGACGCGATTGAATTGTATTGGCGCGCTTCATCCGTCGGCCGTGTTAGAGCTTTCTGCTCTAACCATGCTTCGTGATCGAGCCTTTCTAGCAGGGCTCTATGTCTTCTTCCACGCTTGGAAGTCTAGGCCTCAATCATGAATTTCTTAATTCCCGTGCGCCATTGCGCTTTGCTGCCGCCTTTGACGGCCGCTCGAGCCGCTTTCGCGTCTACAACAACGCTCCCAGCTAAACCGTTCACGCCGCGTTCGAAGAAAACTTGTGCGGGCACGACGCTCGGGCCCAGAACGTACAGCTTCGACTCGCGCGAGAGTTCCAGCAGGCGCGGCATCGTCTTGTTGGTGAGTGTTGTTCCCGTTACGAACACGTAGTCTTGCTCGGGCAAGACGTATTCGCATGCGGGGTCGGGCGTATCGGTGGGCGATGTGCAATTGCGCTCAAGCACTGTTACTTGGGCAACTTTGCGCATTTCATCGACGTTCGGAAAATGACCCACGACGGCAACCTTGCGGCCCGTATAGCGCCCCTTCAATCGATGGAAGGGGTTGCTCACATCGCCGCTTTCCACAGCGTTCTCGTCGATTGTGCCACCAAGGGACTCAATGGCATCGGGGGTCGCATAATAGGCGTTGATAGCCGCGACCCCAAGGCTCGCTTCGAGCCAGTTCCATGATTTGGCCAATGCTGCAAGCGTTTTAAGGTCGACGTCGACGGGACTTTGCTTGAATCGGCTTTTGCCCCCTCCACGCACCGTTTTGGCGAGTCCCATGCCGCAATCGGCCACGATGTAGGTCCAATGCGCGCCAAGGCAGTAATCGTGCACGGTGATGCCCGAAGGTATGGCGTCAATCAGTTCATCGTAAAGGGACCAAGGGGCTTGTCAAGAAGCCTGTGTAAGTCTTTTCACAGGAACCTCTCTATCCTCGCCCTGATGCCCTCGTCGC
>OLSI01000464.1_pt1 | contig 34179 bp, 33 predicted proteins | sample 1672661 | NCBI WGS metagenome assembly OLSI01 (sample SAMEA3136711, study PRJEB25190) | human gut metagenome | biome: human gut; feature: human-associated habitat; material: faeces | place: Austria | collected 2013 | reverse complement strand
TATTATTTACATCATTTTTCTTATTTACACCATCTAAGGACTTCATTGTCGGGAATAATAACACGTCTCTGATAGCTGCTGAATCTGTAAGTAACATACACATTCTGTCGATACCAAATCCGATACCGCCTGTTGGTGGCATACCGATTTCAAGTGCGTTCATGAAATCTTCATCTGTTGTATTAGCTTCTTCATCACCAAGTGCTAATAATTCTTCCTGAGCCTTGAATCTTTCTCTCTGATCAATTGGATCGTTAAGTTCTGAGTAAGCATTTGCCATTTCCCAGCCGTTCATGAAGAATTCAAAACGTTCAACATATTCAGGATTTTCAGGTTTCTTCTTTGTTAAAGGAGAAATCTCAATTGGATGATCCATAATAAATGTTGGCTGAATAAGGTGTTCTTCAACAAATTCCTCAAAGAATAAGTTTAAGATGTCACCCTTCTTATGGTGTTCTTCGTATTCTACATGATGTTCTTTTGCAAGTTCTCTAGCCTGTTCAACTGTTTCAACTTCGTTCCAGTCTACTCCTGCATATTTTTTAACTGCATCAACCATTGTAAGTCTTTCAAACGGCTTGCTTAAATCCATTTCGATTCCATTGTAAACAATCTTTGCACTACCACATACAGTTTCTGCAAGATGTCTGTAAAGATTTTCTGTTAAATCCATCATGCCGTTGTAATCTGTGTATGCCTGGTATAATTCCATAAGTGTAAATTCAGGGTTGTGTCTTGTATCAACACCTTCATTACGGAAAACTCTACCGATTTCGTATACTCTTTCTAAGCCACCTACAATAAGTCTCTTAAGGTAAAGCTCTAATGAAATACGAAGTTTAACATCTTCATCTAATGCATTAAAATGAGTTTCAAATGGACGGGCTGCTGCACCACCTGCATTGTGTACAAGCATAGGTGTTTCAACTTCCATGAATCCCTGTCCGTCTAAGTATCTTCTAATTTCGCCGATAATCTTTGAACGCTTAACAAATACATCCTTTGCTTCCTGATTCATAATAAGGTCTAAATATCTCTGACGATATCTTAAGTCTGTATTTGTTAAACCATGATGCTTTTCAGGTAAAATCTGTAAACTCTTTGTAAGTAAAGTTACTTCTGTTGCATGAATACTCATTTCACCTGTCTTTGTCTTAAATGGATATCCCTTAATTCCAACAATATCACCAATATCCATCTTCTTGAAGTCTTTGTATTCTTCAAATGGTTCTTCACAGATTTCGTTTCTTGCAACGTAAACCTGAATATTTCCCTGTAAATCCTGAATGTTACAGAATGAAGCCTTACCCATTACACGCTTTAACATAATACGACCTGCAACAGATACAAGCTTTGAAGGATCCTTTATTAACTTGCCTTCTTCATCATGTCCACATTCTAATTCGTCAAAATGTTCTTTAATTTCCATGCTGTGATGTGTTACATCATACTTTGTAATCTGGAAAGGATCTTTGCCTCTTTCCTGTAAGTCAGCTAACTTTTCGCGACGCACCTTTAAAAGTTGCTTTGTATCAACTTCCTGGTTGTTATTCTTATTTTGTCCTGCCATTTTTCTCTCCTCTGTTTTCGCAATTTAAAGCGCACCTGTAGTGCGCTCTTTATATTTTAAATATATTTATTTAGTCTTCTTAATTTCAAGAACTTTGTATTTTGAAACTGTTTCACCAATTTCAACTTCTACAACATCACCAACTTCGTGACCGATTAAAGCTGTTCCAATAGGTGATTCGTTTGAAATCTTGCCCTGTAAACTGTTAGTCTGTGTTGAACCAACAATGCTAAATTCAAGATCTTCATCATATTCAAAATCATGAATTACAATATGGCATCCAACACTAATCTTTGTATCATCAATATCATCTTCTCCAACAACTTCTACGTTCTTGAGGATTTTTTCGATTTCTTCGATACGAGCTTCAATATCTCTTTGTTCATCTTTTGCTGCATCATATTCAGCATTTTCTGATAAGTCACCCTGTTCTCTTGCTTCTTTAATCTTCTGAGCAACTTCTTTACGTTTATTTACCTTTAAATCTTCTAATTCAGCCTCAAGTTCCTGAAGACCTGCATAAGTAAGTATATTTTTCTTTGCATTATCTGCCATTATTGCTTCCTCCAATCAAATTTGTTCAAAGTTTTACACTTTATAATAACAAGAGCCTTTGCCATTGTCAACAAAAACCCCTTTATATTTTCCTTATTTTCCTAGATAAATTAAGGGTTTTCCAGTTTTTTCATCTGTAAGTACATATATATTGTAATCTCGCATTTATTAAGAAATCTTTTAGCACATCTATACCGCGTTCTCTCGTTTATTAAGTCTTTTAGCATACGCACTATAATCTCTCATTTATTAAGTCTTTTAATTCTTCATATGTTTCCATTGTGTTACACAATCTTCTTAATTCAGCAGAATGTGGCAAACCACCTGTGTACCAGGCTATGTGTTTTCGCATTTCGTGAACTCCGGTATATTCACCTTTGTACTCCACAATAAGGTTGGCATGTTTTAAAATCATTTCCTTTACTTCCCCAGATGTTGGCTTGTCTATGAGCTTTCCTGTGTTTAAATACTCATTTATCTGTTTAAATATCCAAGGATTTCCTCTTGCTGCACGCCCAACCATAAGTCCGTCACACCCGGTATATTCTTTCATTGCTTTGGCATCTTCCGGTGTAAAAATATCACCATTTCCAATAACGGGTATATTAACCGCTTCTTTTACCTGTTTGATTGCATCCCAGTCAGCTTTTCCACTGTAGTATTGTTCCCTTGTACGCCCATGGACTGCAATGGCTGATACACCACAAGCTTCTGCAATTTTTGCAATTTCCGTTGCCTGTAGTTCTCCATCTTTAAAGCCTTTTCTTATTTTAATTGTTATGGGCTTAATGCTTTCCTTAACCATTTTTGTTAAAATTTCTTCAACAAGCTTTGGCTGAGTTAATAAATATGAACCTTCATGATTATTAACAATTTTAGGAACCGGACAGCCCATGTTAATATCAATAAAATCACAGGCTCCATAGGAAACTCTGCCTGTAATTTCTGCCATTATATCCGGATCCGAGCCAAACAACTGAATTCCTATTGGATGCTCGTCTTCGTCAATAGCAAGTAAATCTTTTGTTTTTTTATTGTTATATAAAATAGCCTTTGCGCTAACCATTTCAGAATATAAAATTCCGCATCCCTGCTCTTTGCAAAGCAGACGAAATGGCAGGTCCGTTACGCCTGCCATTGGTCCTAACGCTAAAGGGTTTTGAATTTCAAGATTACCAATTTTCATTATTCTATCCCTTTATTAGTTATTTTTTATTCTTTTCGTATATAATTCGCATTCCCTGCAAAGTAAGTTCTTTATCATATACATCGATACAGTCTGTGTTTTTGTATATAACATTTCCAAGACCACCTGTAGCAATAACTTTAAGGTCTTTTATTTTGCTTTCTTCCTTAATCTTATTGACAATATATTCAGTCTGACCTATATAACCATACACAATTCCTGCCTGCATGTTAGTGATTATGTCTTTTCCTAAAATAGAGTCAGGTTTTTTGATTTCAACTTCAGGAAGTTTTGCTGTTCCATCCCATAATGCTTTTGCACATATTTGAATTCCTGGTGAAATAACACCGGCTTCTAATGTACCGTTTTCGCTTATAAGGTCATAAGTTGTGGCTGTGCCAAAATCAATTACAATACATGGACCGCCATACAACTCATAAGCTGCAACAGCATCTACAATTCTGTCTGCTCCTACTTCTCTTGGATCAGTTCTGTTGATTTTTATTCCTGTTTTTGTGCCAACTCCTACAATAATAGGTTTGATTCCAAAATACTTCATTATACCACTGTTTAGTGAATACATTACTTTTGGAACAACAGAGGCAATTATTACATCGCTTATGGATGAAATGTCTATGCCTTTTCTCACTATCATTTCAGCAATCAATGAACCATATTCATCTGATGTTCTTGCTGACTGAGTCTTAAGTCGCAAATTTGCAAAAACTTTATCTCCTTTAAATAATCCCAATGTGATATTTGTATTTCCTACATCTACTGTTAGTAACATTATTCCGTTTCTCCTAAAACAAACACTTTATAGTACATTTCAAGAGCTTCTAAAAGCTCTCTTTTCTCTAATTGAATCTGATGAATCTTCAATCCGCTTCCGATTTCATCGTATAGCAAGTCGCCCTCGTCAGCCTGAGTTATAAGCTGCAGGTAACCATCTTCATCATATTCAACTATTAGTGTTCCACCTACTTCTTCAGTAAACATAACACACATAATTTGTAATTCCTGTTTTACCTGTTCCGGTAAATTGTTAAATTTAGGATTCAAATAATATTTTTTTTCATAGGAATTTGCCCCACACAAAACTCTATCTTCATTGTACATAATATTTTCACCTGTTTTATTTTTGCTTAATATCAGGGCATATCTTACATTAAAATACATTACTTTTCAAGTATTCTTTAACATCAAATATGCCCCAAGTATTATAACTAAACTTTAATAATCTGAATTTTCATAATTCTACATTATATTAAGCTTTTAATTTTTCTGATTTCTACATAATATTATTCTTTAATAACTTCTGCAAGTGCTTTTACGCTTCCTGCAATTCCCTGAATATCTGATGGGATAATAATCTTTGTAGCCTGACCATCTGCTGCTGCGGCAAAGGCTTCTAAACTCTTCATTGTAAGAACAGCTTCATCTGCTCCTGCTTCCTTAATTACCTTAATACCATCAGCTGTAGCCTGCTGCACCTTCAAAATAGCCTGGGCTTCACCCTCAGCTTCAAGAATCTTCTTCTGCTTCTCAGCGTCAGCCTTAAGAACTGCTGCTTCCTTGTCAGCCTGAGCATTTAAGATTGCTGCTTCTTTCTTACCTTCTGCAATAAGAACCGCTGACTTCTTCTCACCTTCAGCTCTAAGAATCTGTTCACGTTTCTCACGTTCGGCACGCATCTGTTTTTCCATTGCTTCCTGAATATCTCTTGGTGGAATAATGTTCTTAAGTTCGACTCTGTTTACCTTAATTCCCCATGGATCAGTTGCAACATCTAATTCTGTACGCATTTTTGCATTTATTGTTTCTCTTGATGTAAGTGTTTCATCAAGTTCCAAATCACCAACAATATTTCTAAGTGTTGTTGCTGTAAGTGACTTAATTGCCACTATTGGATTTTCAACACCGTAAGCATATAACTTTGGATCTGTAATCTGATAGAAAATAATAGTATCAATCTGCATTGTTACATTATCTCTTGTAATAACAGGCTGTGGTTCAAAGTCTGCAACCTGTTCCTTTAAATTAACTCTTCTTGATATTCTATCAAGAAAAGGCACCTTAAAGTGAATTCCTACAGACCATGTTTCTTTGTATACGCCTAATCTTTCAATAACATATGAATGTGCCTGTGGTACAATCTTTACACATGTTGATGTGACAACAATTGCCAACACTATAACTACTAATAAAATTTCCATTTTTCTCCTCCTTATTTATATCTATTCTTTAATTTTCACAATAGCCTTAACACCCTCAATGGCTACAACTTCAACTAATGTGTTTTCCGGTATTATATCTTCATTAACGCTTCTGGCTGTCCATTCCATTCCGTCAATAAGAACCATTCCTTTTGCATTAATATTGTCTATTTCAGAAATAACTTTTCCGGTCTTTCCTTCCATTGATTCCACATTAGTCCTCTCGGCTTTGTTATTAATGTACTTTACCGCAATAGGTCTAAGCACTAACAATACGATTACCGTAACAACTATAAAAACAATTGCCTGAATAATCCAGTTCCCGGTAAACAATGATGTAACACAGGCAGCCAAAGCTCCAATTGCAAACCATATACAGGTCATTCCAAGGGAAATCAACTCCAGTGCCGCAAAAACTACAAACACTATTAACCATCCAATATAATTCATACGCCCTCCTTTTCTATATTTAACTGTTAGTTACATTTCTCTTACGGCCACAATGTCTACATTATATTATGTATAAATTCCCAATATAATGTGTTTATCTTTTGTAACCCTAATATTTGTTCAGTTAAAGAGCATTATAGCATTTGTGATAAAAAAAAGAAATCCCATTATAAAGGATTTCTTAAATGTATTTTATTTAAACTCTACATATTCCTGTTTTACATATCCATTATTGCCATTATAGTCAATTTCTATCCATTCACCGTCTTCTGCAATAATATCAAATTCATCTCCCTGCTCAGCGATTCCTAATGCCTCCGAATCTTCTGTGGCATCCTTTCTAACATTCAAAATATCAGTATTAATAACTATCTTAGAGCCTGTTGTGTTTTCAGTTTCAATATGTGTGTCCTCTACTGTTTCATCATTTCTATCAACTGCCGCTACTTTTTGCTCATCCTTATTTTTCACATCAATTGATTCTTTCTCACTAACAACCAACTGAGAGCTGTCTACTAAAACAATCTTGTCATTTCTTCCAATTACTGATGCGATTGTAATAATGGAAGCTATTGCAAATACTGCAATATAAAATATTCTATTTCTATGTATGTACAACTGTTTCTTTAATTCTTCTTTATTATTTATGTTCATCCTATTAACACCCAAACTAATCTATCTAATGCTTTAACAAATGTAGTCACTTACAATTAGTATTTATATAGAAATTCTATATCTTTAATTTAATAATTCATTTTTGTTACATATGTTAAATTTGTGTTCGTCATCTGTAATAAAATTTTAACAATTTTTCGACATAGTGTCAATGAAATATCTACGCTTTTCTTCCTATGTACATAAACTTCCAATCTTCCTTATAATCTTTTATTTGTCCACATATATATTATTTTTAACTTTTATTTCCATAATTTTATTACAAAAATATTCGCTTTTTTTGGCAAATGTTACAAACTTCAAGGTAAATCGTTGCATAATTTATTTAGTAGATGTATGATATTTGCGTGAAAGACAATTAAATTAGGGTTGATATATACTAATACATTAATACATGACTTGATTCACCCTGGTTAAATTCAAGGAGGATTATTTATTATGGCAACTAAAAAGGGAAACACAATCAGTACAAAAGCTACTGAAACTAAAACAGAACCAAAGCAGGTTACTGTTTCTTCAATATTAAACGCAGAAGCAGAAAAGAAAACTACTGCTAAAGCTACTACAGAGAAGAAGGTTGTTGCTACTGAAGCAAAAAAAGTTACTGAAACAAAGAAGACTACTGCAGAAGCAAAGAAAGCTCCAGCTAAGAAAGCTGAAGAAACAAAAGCAACTGCTAAGAAGGTTGAAGAGCCTAAGAAAACAGTTACAAAGAAAGCTACAACAACAGAAAAGAAAGCTACTAAGACTACAGCTAAGAAAACAGCAGCTAAAAAGACTACTAAAAAAGAGTCAAACTTATATGTTCAGTTCCAGGGAATGGAATTTGATGCTAAGCAGATTGAAGAAGCTGTAAAGGCTGACTTCAAGGCAAAAAATAAAAAGAGAACAATTAATTCAGTTTCTATTTATGTAAAACCTGAAGATATGAAAGCATACTATGTTATCGATGGCATCATCGGTGATGTTGCTTTATAGGATTTAATTAAGAATCCATAAAAAATAGTTCCAAATGATATTGTTACATACAAAACAAATATCTTTGGAACTATTTTTTTGCAATTATTTTTTTAAAATTATTCTTTTTTTGTACCAGCTCATCTATAGTGGTACGTCTTCTATTCTTTGACGTTTTCTACAAAGTCATTTAATTTCTTTGCTAAAGCGTCTGCATCTAGTCCATGTACCAAACATGCTTCCTCTAAAGATTCTCCCTGAGCAGATGGACAGCCCACACAATGCATTCCCTCACTTAATAGAATTGGTATACATCCCATGTGAATGTCAATTATATCTGAAATAATCATATCTTTTGTTATTCTAGCCATTGAAATCCTCCATTACATCTTTTCAGGTTCAGGATAATCCTGACCGAAAGTTTCAACTGTAACTTTTTTCATTTTCTGTTCTTCTAAAGGCTTATCCATATAATCTGTTGCAACTACTGCAATCTTATCAATAATATCTTCACCTTCTACAACTTTTCCAAAAGCTGCATACTGACCATCAAGATGTGGTGATGTTTCATGCATAATAAAGAACTGTGACCCTGCTGAATTTGGTTCCATTGTTCTTGCCATTGAAAGAACACCCTTTGTATGCTTTAAGTCATTTGCAAAACCATTATATGAGAATTCACCCTTAATAGAATATCCAGGTCCACCTACGCCTGTTCCCTGTGGATCTCCACCCTGAATCATAAAACCTCTGATTACTCTGTGGAAAATTACTCCATCATAAAAACCTTTGTTTACTAAGCTTATAAAGTTATTTACTGTATTTGGAGCGATTTCAGGATATAATTCAGCCTTCATTACGTCTCCGTTTTCCATTTCGATTGTTACTATTGGATTCTGTGCCATTTTTCTCGTTCCTTTCTATTAAAATATTCTAAGTGCCAGACTTTATATTGCCCTGACAACCATTTTCTTATTTTGTCCAAAATTAAATTTCGGATTTCTAAATATTCTAACACATTTATTTTCACAGTACAACTTGCCTCTTTTCCAATATGAAACTTGCCTCTTTTTCAATATAAAACTCGTCTTTTATTCTTAATAATGTAGCGCTTTTATGTACCGGCATAATTTACTTTTTCTTACATTGTAGCGGTGCATATAGTAGCAAAAGATACATTCTTTTTTGTAGAGACGCACTTACTCAATAACTGTTTACATTTCGTGCAGAAATTCAGCTATAGGAACACGTATTTTACGTTGAAACAATTTTAGTTTTCTTTTTTACACCTTGTTCATAATTTCTTTACATCGAAAACACTCTTTTTTCACGTTTTCAAATTATTATATAAACATAAACAAAAGTTGCTATACATTTTGTTTATGTTTTTTCATAATTTTTTTGGATCGGATTTATCCGATTCCCTCCCTTTTTTATTATTAGAATATATTTGCGGAAAGGATGCAGAGATGCATCCTTTTTGCTGTCTAAAAAAAGACCACAGATTTGTTTTCAATTAATCTTCAAATGAACTCGCTCGCAAATGTTAGATTGTTATATCTAACTTCTTGTGAAAAATTCATTTCCAACAAATCTGTGATCTTTTACTTACGCCATATATTGTCTGCAAATAATATATGCCATGTATAAACAATAAATAAAGATTAGTAATATACCTTCTTTTCTTTCAATCTTCTTACTTGTAATTGCCACTACATAAACTATCACTGCCACAAGTAGTGCTACAACCGCATCAATCGCATTATTTAAAGTAACTGTTACAGGTGATATTGTAGCCGAAACGCCTAACACCAATAAAATGTTTGATATGTTAGAGCCAACTACATTTCCCACTGCCAAATCTGCTTCTCCTTTTTTAGCAGCAACGGCTGATGTAACAAGTTCAGGTAAAGATGTTCCCATTGCTACTACTGTAAGACCTACTAATGTTTCGCTCATACCTGCCGCCAATGCAAGACTTTTGGCACAATCTACAACTATCTCTCCACCTACAACAATTGCTACTATACCACCAAGAATAAACCAAACACATTTGGACTTAGACATTAGAATATCTCCATCATCGCCCTGTGTTCTCTCTCTTAAAGCATAAGAAATTGTCCATGCAATAAAACCTACAAACAGTAGCAACAATAATATGCCGTCTATTCGTCCAACAGACCCTACTGTAGCATTTCCGTTTGAAAATTTAAGCAAATTCACATTTCCGATTATATCTCCAAACCACAATGCATCTCCTAATAAAAATATCAATATAAGGGAAATTATGGCTAAAAATGGGAACTCTCTCTTCAATATAGACTGTTTCACCTTAATGCTTGCAAAAAGAGCTGTTACACCCAAAACCATTAAAAGGTTAAATGTATTTGAACCGTCAACATTACTTACTGCAATAGCATTAGAGCCTTTTGCTGAAGCAAATGCACTTACGGCAAGTTCAGGTAGCGATGTTCCCACCGCAACAATTGTAAGTCCCACTACAATTGATGGAACTTTCAATCTTCTGGCAACTGCCACGCTTCCATCTACGAAAAAATCAGCCCCTTTAATAAGGAATAAAAATCCTACTAATAACAATAGAATATCCAATATTACTTTCATCTTTAATTTTCTCTCCTTAATCCCACTTTTAATATTGCAGGCTTTTACTTATTATCTTTTTACGAATAAATACTATTCTATACAATTATGCAAAACAACGCAAGAAAAATGTAGTACGGGACATTTCTTGTTAAACAAAAAGAATGTCACTTGGGGCATTCTACGCGCCTAGCGCGTGTTGCTTTAGCAACATTTTTCATTTTGTGCTAGTGTGCATCCATAGTGGAACGTTTTTATGTAATAAGAAATTCTGAAAGAATTTCTTATTACATAAAAAGAGCTTGCGATAAAAATCGCAAACTCCTTTTGAGGTTTTATTATAAATAGTAATTATAATTCAAATACTAAATCACCGTATGAAGGCATTGGCCATTCTTCTTTTGGCATAACTACTTCAAGTTCATCAGCCGGTTTTCTAAGTTCAGCCATTGCTTCCATAACTTCATCTTTGTAAGCAACTGCAATTGCCTGTGCATCTCCTGCGTTTGCAGCTTTTTCTGTTACTTCTGATAAGTTCTTAACTGCCTTCTTCATTTCAGCTAATTTTGCTGTAGCATCTGCTAACATTTCTGCCTGAATTGTTGCATCTACACCAGCTTCTTTTACTGCTAAAACAGTATCTGCAAGTTCTTTTGTATATTTAACTGTTGCAGGAATAATTAACTTGTTAGCCATATCTACCATTGTTAATGCTTCAATATTTCTAACACCTGCATACTGTTCAAATAAGATTTCCTTTCTTGCTGCTAATTCAGCCTTAGAAAGAATACCAAACTTACCATACATTTCAATTGTTGTATCATCTAATAATGCAGGTATTGCATCAACAATAGATTTGCAGTTTGGAAGACCTCTCTTTTCAGCTTCAACCGGCCATTCTTCTGAATATCCGTTTCCGTTGAAGATAATTCTCTGATGTTCTCTCATTAATTTAGCTGTGTATTCTGTAACTGCTGTTTCGAAATCATCAGCCTTGCTTAACACTTCAACAGCTTTTTCAAACTGTTCAGCCATCATTGCGTTAAGAACTGTATTTACATCACCAATTGAGTTTGATGAAGCAACCATTCTAAATTCAAATCTGTTACCTGTAAATGCGAATGGTGATGTTCTGTTTCTATCTGTAGGATCCTTCTCAAGTTTTGGAAGTTTCTTAATACCAAAATCAATTTCTCCTGATGAAAGACTTGATGTAGCTTCACCATTTTTAATAATCTGATCTACAACGTCTCCAACCTGATCTCCTAAGTACATTGAGATAATTGCAGGTGGTGCTTCATTAGCTCCTAATCTGTGGTCATTACCTGTATTTGAAGCTGCTAATCTTAAAAGAACTGCATGTGTGTCAACAGCTGCCATTGTACAAGCTAATACTAACTGGAATAATGAGTTATTTTCAGGTTTTTTTCCAGGTTTAAATAAGTTAATTCCATCATCAGTTGTAAGTGACCAGTTGTTGTGCTTACCTGAACCGTTGATTCCATCAAATGGTTTTTCATGAAGTAAGCAAATTAAACCATGCTGTCTTGCTGTTTTCTTTAAAATATCCATTACTAAAAGGTTGTTATCTAAAGCAACATTTGAAATTGAAAAGATTGGGGCAATTTCAAACTGTCCTGGAGCAACCTCGCAATGTTCTGTTTTTGCTGTGATTCCTAACTTCCATAATTTCGCATCTATGTCTTCCATGAATGCTTTTACTCTTGGAGGAATTGCGCCAAAATACTGGTCGTCCATTTCCTGTCCCTTAGGAGCAGGTGCTCCAAATAATGTACGTCCTGAGTAAATTAAGTCAGGTCTCTTCAAATATTTTTCCTTATCCACAAGGAAGTATTCCTGTTCAGGTCCAACATATGAGTAAATTCTCTTTGTGTTTTCATTTCCAAATAATCTCATAAGTCTTACACCTTGCTTACTTACTGCATGCATTGCCTTAAGAAGTGGTGTCTTTGTGTCAAGTGATTCACCTGTATATGAGCAAAAAGCTGTCGGTATACAAAGTGTATCTTCTTTAATGTAAACAGGAGATGTAATGTCCCATGCTGTATATCCTCTTGCTCCACATGTTTCTCTAAGTCCACCTGAAGGGAATGAAGAAGCATCAGGTTCTCCCATTAATAATTCTTTTCCTGTAAATGTATTTTCAATTTTTCCATCAACTGGTACTGATGCAAATGAATCATGTTTTTCAGCTCCTACTGAAATAACATATGGTTGAAATACATGTGTATAGTGTGTAGCACCTTTTTCCAATGCCCATTCTTTCATAGCCTGAGCAACAACATCTGCCAAATCTTCTGTTATTTCTCCACCTTCATGCATAAGAGTTTTAACTCTCTCAAAATCACTTTTAGGTAAGCGAACTTTCATAACTGAGTCGTCAAATACGTTTTCTCCAAATACTTTTTCAATATTAACTCCCATAGTTTTCTGTTCCTTTCTCTACTAACATATTTCTTCCGCTATTTTAATTTACCCAAAAGAAAAAGGCACTTCTCCAAATATTCATTTTGAAGAACGCCCTTGTCCTTAATCTCATTCAGCGGTGAGGTCTCCCTCATTCGCAAACTAATTTACATCATATCTTTATAAAAATCAATAGCACCAAGGTATTTATCTAATTATTTAAACCTTTTTCTTAATTAAATTAAGTTTGTCCCCTATTTTTACATATTTTTACAACTTTTGCTAATCTACTACCTCTTCTCCTCTATACATACAAACAATCTGTCTGTTGCCATAATCGTCTACACAGGTAGAGCACATTATAATCTTATCATCCACTCCCGGAATGCCATAATCAAATTTCTGACTGCTTTTTCCAGCTACTAAATTAATCCATTTTTGGAAGGCAACATCATCATCAAAGCCGTATTTATAAACATCTTCATTGTTATCTTTTGCAGTAAATGTTGAAAAAACATAATATAGATAATGTTTATAGCCAACGTATATATCAAATATCTGGTGTGCCTTAGCAAACTTGCTCTCTCTAAAACTCATTAGTCCTTTAAACATTGAGCCGTCAAGCATGTTATGACCGTACAAAATACACATTTTGCCATCAAGACCTGCCGTTCTATAGTCAATGAATATGGCACCGGCGCCATTTGATATTTTGTCTGAACCTTTTTTTAAATAAAAATCATTATCACTATGTTCTACTATTGGATACTGTATTCTTGTTCCATCTAATTTAATGTAACCTCTTGCTTCATCGTTGTACTGCAACATTGCTTTGTAATTCCAAACCCATGTTGTAAGAGATGAAGAATATTCACTTTTATTTTTCTTTGTTTTAGTTTTCTTATTTTCAGTCTTCTGTGTGAACATTTTGTTTATTTCTGCATACTTTGCCTCATCCTCTTTGTAATTCAAATAAGAATCCGTAAGGCTGTATGATGCATAAATAAGCACTGCTGCCGCACACACTAAAGCAACATACCTGATAATGTTATAAGCTCGATTTGAAAGTTTCAGTTTTTTGCCTGTCTTCTTTCTTTCAGTTATATCTTCGACATTTTTCTTATCAGCATTATTTGTTGTTTCATTCATGTCTTCAATATTTTTCTTATCAGTATTATTCTGTTGTTTTTTATTTAATTCATCTTTTTTCTTATCTCGATTTTCCACAGCTTTGTCTTCCTTCTAAATATACTTATTTAAGTATAAAATTATTAGCATAAAAAGGCAAGTATATCCATAGTGGAACGTTTTTTCTGTAATAGGAAATTCTTTCAGAATTTCCTATTGCAGAAAAAAACAACTGGGATGCAACATCCCAGTTGTTTTTTAATAAAATATGTTATTTTATATTAATTATTCAGCTTTTCCTACTGAACCGAAAAGTTCCATCTTTTCTTTTACAGTTGCCTTAATAGCTTCTGCACCTGGAGCAAGAAGTTTTCTAGGATCGAATCCCTTTCCTTCTAAGTCTTTTCCAGCTTCAATATATTTTCTTGTTGCATCAGCAAATGATAACTGACATTCTGTGTTTACGTTAATCTTTGATACTCCAAGATCAATAGCCTTCTTAATCATATCATCAGGGATACCTGTACCACCATGAAGAACTAATGGCATAACTCCTGTCTTAGCCTGAATAGCATCAAGAGTGTCAAAGCTAAGTCCTTCCCAGTTGTCTGGGTATTTTCCATGGATGTTACCAATACCTGCTGCAAGCATATCAACACCAAGGTCTGCTACTGCTTTACATTCATCAGGATCTGCACATTCGCCTCTACCGATAACTCCGTCTTCTTCACCACCAATTGAACCAACTTCAGCTTCAATTGACATATCCATGTTATGAGCTACTGATACTAATTCCTTAGTCTTTGCAATGTTTTCTTCGATTGGATAATGTGAACCATCAAACATAATTGATGTAAATCCAGCCTTAATACACTTGTAGCATCCTTCGTATGAACCATGGTCTAAGTGAAGAGCTACAGGAACTGTAATTCCTAATTCTTCATCCATAGCCTTAACCATAGCTGCAACTGTCTTAAATCCAGTCATGTACTTTCCAGCGCCTTCAGACACTCCTAAAATAACAGGGCTCTTTAATTCTTCTGCTGTTAAAAGAATTGACTTTGTCCATTCAAGGTTGTTGATGTTGAACTGTCCAACAGCATAGTGTCCTGCTTTTGCTTTTTCTAACATTTCTTTAGCTGATACTAACATAATGTACCTCCATATAATCTTATACTTTATTGTTAAATTTTAAACAACTAACTTTAGTATACCCCATTTTATCCTAATTGCCAACATTATTTTGCACTATTTTTGCACTATGTTACTTGTCATTCATATTAGGGAACAAATGTGATATGTCCAAATAATCAGGGATTCCTCTCTGATATTTTACAACAGGTTCTCCTAAAATAAGAGGATATGCGTAATCTATAAATTCCTGAGTTACATCATTGCCTCTAGCGTTAATCCATTCTCTAGGCACATGTTTTACAAGACCTGCAACATTCTGTACAGGTGTGTCAGACATTGTAACACAATATGGATTGTTTGCCTTTCTAATGGCTGTAACCATAACACCTGTTTTTCCTTCTATGGAAATATTAATAGCATGTCTTCCTAATCTGAAAGCTTCTCCTATATCAGTAATAGATGACATATGGGCGGCGCTTCTTTGGAGAATGTTAATTTCAACAGAACGCACCTTAACCTGTATATTCTGCTTAATAATATATTCCAAACACTTGCCTGTACCACTAAGCTGGCTGTGACCAAATGTATCTTCCACTGCTGTTGTAGCACTAACGTACTTGCCATTTGCATCTTTTATACCTTCAGATACAGCAATTACAACGTTATTGTATTTCTCCATTGCAGCCTTAACGTCTTCAATAAATTCTTCTTCCACAAAAGGAACTTCCGGAAGATAAATTAAGTGTGGTGCAAAATTATATTTGTTTCTGGCTAATACTGATGCGCCTGTAAGCCAACCAGCGTCACGTCCCATAATTTCTACAATTGTAACACTTTTAATTGGGTAAATTGAAGTGTCATGACCTATTTCTAATAATGTAGATGCTACATATTTAGCGGCTGAACCGTACCCTGGCGTATGGTCTGTAACACACAAGTCATTATCAATTGTCTTTGGAATTCCAATAATTTTAATATTGTTTCCAATTGTCTTTGCATACTGACTTAATTTGTCTACAGTATCCATTGAATCATTACCACCAATATAGAAAAATGCATCTATTTCATATTCCTTAAATTTCTTAAAAATATATGCGTATGGTGCATCATCTTCCTCATAATGTGGAAGCTGATATCTACATGAACCTAGGTACATAGAAGGTGATTTCTTAAGTAATTCTATGAACATAGGTGTTTCCTCAACTTTTTTAGTCAAATCCATAAGTCGTCCATTTAGTAACCCCTGAACTCCATTAAGAGAGCCATATACTGTTTTAAACTCTTTGCTGTCAATTGCACCCTGTATAACACCGGCAAGGCTGGCATTAATAGCTACTGTTGGTCCACCTGACTGAGCAACTAAACAATTTCTCATTTGATTTCCTCCGATAAATTAATTCCATATAAGTATACCCCAGTTTTCACCAAAAACCAACATCAATATTTAGAACAACAGTCAAAAAATTGCATACCTTATTATTGTAAAATAAAAAAAGGATGTAAATAATGAATTGTACAATGAATAGAAACTGCAATTGCAGTGGCAATACTATGTCCGGTTGCGGTCGCTCATGCAACATGTCCGGTGGTAATCGTCCTAAGAACATGTCGGGTTTTGGTTGTTCTAATAATGCTACGCAAGGTTGTGGATGTTCCAATAATACTACGCAAAGCTGTGGTCCCTCAGGAAATATTTGTGGTTGTAAAAAAGCCGGCGGTTGTGGCTGTATGAAAACTGACGGTTGCGATATAGGCACAGAGCATGTGGACCATATGGCTCCCGGTATGTGTTATGTTCCATGGCAGAAATGGGAAGACATTTATTCTCCAGAAGAAGGATTTGCCAGAGGCACAATATTTGCTCAACTTGACAAGTCATATATAGGAAGGAAGTGTAAATAATGAAATGCGATAAAAAATCATTAATGAAAATTATTACTCAAACCAGTTTTGCACTTGACGACACAAGACTGTTTTTAGACACACATCCCAACTGTCAGGAGGCTATCATGTTTTATAACAAGGTGCAAAAAACAAGGGAGAGTGCATGGCGAGAATATGTTGATAACTTTGGTCCGCTTACTTTTTACGAAGTAAATGATGAAGATTACTGGCAATGGAATAAAGGCGATATGCCTTGGGAAGGAGGTAGTTGCTAATGTATGTATATGAAAAAAGACTGCAATGCCCTGTTAATATAAAAATAAGAAATCCTCAAACTGCCCAGTTCATACTCAGCCAGTATGGTGGTCCTGACGGTGAGGCTAGCGCAGCGTTCAGATATATGTCTCAGAAATTCACTTTTAAAAATCCTAGAGTTGCAGGACTTTTAAATGATATAGCATGTGAAGAACTTTCACACCTTGAAATAGTGGGAACTATCGTTCACCAGCTTGTTAAGGACTTACCTTGCGATGAAGTTGACACAGCCGGATTTGAAAAATACTACGTAGATCATACTCTTGGCGTATGGCCTCAATCTGCCGGTGGTGTGCCTTTCACAGCTACTGAATTTCAGTCATCAGGAGATCCTATTGCTGACTTAGTAGAGGATATGGCTGCCGAACAGAAAGCAAGAAAAACATACGATAACATTTTATCTTTGGTAAAAGATTGCGAAGTTGCTGATCCAATTAAATTTTTAAGAAAAAGAGAAATCGTTCATTTCCAAAGATTTGGTGAAGCTCTCAGAATGGTTACTGAAGAAATGGATAAAAAGAATTTCTACGCAGTTAATCCTAGCAGTTGTATAAAAAGATAAGCTATAAATTAATTTTCAAACTATAAACTGCATAAAAAGATAAGCAGTAAATTAACTTTCAAAGTCATAAGATGTATAAATATAACGGTACAATCTAGTTTAAGTTTATATTATATGAACTATAACGGTTCTAAGTTTTGCGTTTCAGTAAAGCTTAGAGCCTTTTTTTATTGCACAAAAAAACCACACGAACTTAATCATGTGGTTTAAAACTGGCCCACAAGGATTCGAACCTTGAAAATGCTGGAGTCAGAGTCCAGTGCCTTACCATTTGGCGATGGGCCAATGTCTCGCGACAGGAAATATATTATCACAATGTCGGAAACAATGCAAGCACTTTTTTTATTTTTTTTCTTGTCCTGCTAAATAATTTGCAAATTGCTGCGCTGTTCTACCTGAAATTCCACCATGGCTAAGTTCCCACTTGTTTGCTTCTGCCTTGATTTCGTCATCAGAAAGCTCAACGCCTAAACGTCTACACAACTGAATTGCAATTTCAAAATATTCTTTTTGACTTGGTTTAGAATAATTAATTGTCACACCAAATCTGTTAACCAATGATAATTTTTCTTCCATTGTATCTGATTTGTGTATACCATTATCAACCTGAACATCGCTTCTGTCGTTCCATGTTTCTTTTATTAAATGACGTCTGTTTGATGTAGCATATATTAAAATATTTTCAGGTTTTGTTTCCACGCCACCTTCAATAACAGCCTTTAGGAATTTATATTCAATTTCGAATTCTTCAAATGATAAATCATCCATGTAAATAATAAACTTGTAGTTTCTGTTTTTTATTGCTGCTATTACATTAGATAAGTCCTTAAACTGATGCTTATATATTTCAATCATTCTAAGGCCTTTGTCATAATACTGGTTGACAATAGCCTTAATACTTGTTGACTTACCTGTACCGCTGTCACCAAATAGAAGGCAGTTATTTGCCTTTCTCCCTTCCACAAAAGCTTCTGTGTTATCAACAAGCTTTTTCTTTTGAATTTCATAGCCAACTAAATCATCCAGCATTACCTTATCCATATTATTAATTGCATGGAATTTGAAAGGAACTGTATCCGTTATTCTGAATGCCTTATTCAAACCAAACATTCCAACACCATAATCCTTATAGAAATTTGTAACATGCTCAAAAAATTCTTTTTCATCTTTTGACTGTTCAAGCTTCTTACTTAATGTTCTTACTTTTTCGCTTACATTTTTGTTATACATTAATTCAGGTTTTCCAATTGCCTTATAATTTGATAACTGTTTAAAACAATCAATTCCTAAATCTTCTTCCATCGATGTAAAATCATAATCGAATAAAGCTTTAAACTGCTTAAAATCATTTTCAGCAAAATGATTTACACTTCCATTATTTGCACCAATTTTTTCACAAGTTAAGCTAAAAGGATTTTCATCTGTTATTAACAAATATGTAAGATAATTGTGCCATAAATTATCATCAAAGCCATAATCTGTTGACACTTCTAAAATTCTTTTAACCTGACAATATAATTCGGTGATAATTTCATCTTTCTTATAATCTGTTTCCTTATATTTTCTTATAATATCACTCAATTTCATTAAAATTGAATCTTTATCCATATCACCATATATAATTAATTTTGATACAATATTATACATTTCTTCGCCTCATTCTTTTCTATTGATTTAGATATACTTCTCTCTATTATTTATACAAAATGCACATGTGCATATTAATTTTTCTGCCCATAAATGCATATATATCCGTTTATAAATTTGTGCATTTAAAGTAATAGAGGTCAGCATACGCCGACCTCTTTACACTAATACGCATCTTCGCAAATACGTACATATTAAACTGCTATTTATAGACTTCCGTGGAATGTTCTACTAATAACATCATCCTGCTGTTCTTTTGTTAACTTAATGAAGTTTACAGCATATCCTGATACACGGATTGTAAGCTGAGGATATTTTTCTGGATGTTTCTGAGCATCTAATAATGTATCTCTGTTTAATACATTAACGTTAAGATGATATCCTCCTTCTTCTGCATATCCGTCTATTAAAGAAACTAAATTATCAACCTGTTTTGCACTTGCTGCCATTTCAATTACCTCCTATTTCTCTTTTTCTAATAGTTTAATTCTGGATTCTTTGAATCCTTCAAGCACTATTTTCTTTGCAGCCATTGCCATCTCTTTTGTGGCTGGCTCTATATTTTCCAATGGATATTCAATGCCTAGTTCCTTGTACTTTTTCTTTGCCATGTCATGGTAAGGCAAAATATCTAATGCTTTTACCATCTTTAACTGACCAATAAAAAGTCCAAGTTCATATAAATATTTCTTATTAATAGTTATATGTGGAACTACAACATGTCTTATCCAAATCTTTATACCTTTTTTATCTAAGTAACGGGCAAAGGCTAAAATATTATCATTTGGCTGTTTACATAATTTCTTATGTTCTTCCGGATCAATATGTTTAATGTCCAGCATAACCAAATCCGTTACCGCCAGTAGTCTGTCTACCTTTTTCAGATATTCCGGATCGTCAGGTTTAAAAGTTACACCTGACGTATCCAGACAGGTATTAATTCCTCTTCGGTGTGATTCTTCGAACAGTTCTGTTAAGAAGTCTATCTGTACCATTGGTTCTCCACCTGTTGCAGTAATTCCACCGGTTTTATAAAAAGGACGTTTCTTCTCATACTGTTCAAGAATTTCATCTACTGTCATCTCTGTCCCACCAGCCATTGACCATGTGTCAGGGTTATGACAGTATGCACATCTCATAGGACATCCCTTAAAGAAAACTACAAATCTTACTCCTGGTCCATCTACTGTTCCACAACTTTCAATTGAATGAATTATTCCTGTTGTCATTCTGAATTTCCTCTATTTATAATAATTACTGCTGTAATTTGATAAGATCATCAATGTCTAATCCTAAATCATCAGCATCTAAATCACCTGTAAATACCTGGCAATCCTTACCAAGAGCATCTGGAACTACTGTAAATGTATCTGAGATACCATCTCTAGCGTTTTCAAATGGAATCTTAGCAACTGATGCAAGTGATGATACAGCACCGTGTGTATCTCTACCATGAAGTGGGTTAGCACCTGGTGCGAATGGCTGTCCAGCCTTTCTTCCGTCAGGTGTGTTACCTGTATTCTTACCATATGTTACGTTTGATGTAATAGTAAGAATTGACTGTGTAGGAACACTGTCTCTGTATGTGTAGTTCTGTCTTAAGTAACCCATGAACTTGTCAACGATCATTACTGCAAGACTATCTACTCTATCATCATCATTACCATATTTAGGGAAATCTCCCTCTACTTCGTAATCTACTACAAGACCATCTTCGTCTCTGATAGCCTTAACCTTAGCATACTTAATAGCTGAAAGTGAGTCAGCTACTACTGAAAGTCCTGCAACACCTGTTGCGAACCATCTCTTAACGTGAGCATCATGTAATGCTAACTGAATTCTTTCGTATGAATATTTATCATGCATGTAGTGGATAATGTTAAGAGCGTTTACATATACTCCTGCTAACCACTTCATCATGTCTTCATATCTATCCATTACTTCATCATAATCAAGATATTCTGCTGTAATTGGTCTGTACTTTGGTCCTACCTGTACTTTTGTCTTTTCATCAACACCACCATTGATAGCGTATAATAAACATTTAGCAAGGTTTGCTCTAGCTCCGAAGAACTGCATTTCTTTACCAATTCTCATTGGAGATACACAACAAGCGATACCATAGTCATCACCATTGTACTGTCTCATTAAGTCATCGTTTTCGTACTGAATTGATGAGTAATCAATAGAAATCTTAGCACAGTACTTCTTGAATTCTTCTGGAAGTCTTGTTGACCATAAAACTGTTAAGTTTGGTTCTGGAGCTGCACCTAAGTTTTCTAATGTATGAAGATATCTGAATGATGTCTTTGTTACCATGTGACGTCCGTCAATACCTACACCACCGATTGATTCTGTAACCCAAACTGGATCACCAGCGAAGATTGAGTTGTATTCTGGAGTTCTTGCGAACTTAACGCATCTTAACTTCATAATGAAGTGATCGATGAATTCCTGAATCTGTTCTTCTGTAAATGTTCCGTTTGCTAAATCTCTCTGAGCGTAGCAGTCGATGAATGTTGATGTACGTCCAAGTGACATAGCTGCACCATTCTGTTCCTTAACTGCTGCTAAGTATCCAAGGTATAACCACTGAATAGCTTCCTGTACGTTCTGAGCTGGTCTTGAAATATCAAATCCGTAAATCTTACCTAATTCTTTTAATTCCTTAAGAGCTCTAATCTGTTCTGAATATTCTTCTCTATCACGGACAACGTCAGGTCTCATTTCTGTTGGTGTAGAAGCCTTCTGTGCTTCCTTGTCAACGATAAGTGTATCAACACCATATAAAGCAACTCTTCTGTAGTCACCGATGATACGTCCACGTCCGTAAGCATCAGGAAGACCTGTTACGATATGGTTTGTTCTACATGTTCTGATTTCTGGTGTGTAAGCATCGAATACACCAGCGTTATGTGTTTTTCTATAATTTGTATAAAAGTCTACAACTTCAGGATCTACTTCATATCCGTTGTCGCTACAAGCCTTCATAGCCATACGGATACCACCGTTTACCTGTAAGCTTCTCTTGAAAGGCTTATCAGTCTGGAAACCAACGATAGTTTCTTTGTCTTTATCTAAATATCCTGCACCATGTGATGTGATTGTTGATACAACCTTTGTATCCATATCAAGAACACCACCAGCTGCTCTTTCTTTCTTCTGAAGATCAAGTACCTGATTCCATAAATCTGTTGTGTTCTGTGTTGGTCCTGCTAAGAAGCTGGCATCACCATCATATGGTTCGTAGTTCTTCTGGATAAAATCTCTGACGTTGATTTCTTTTTCCCAAGCGCCGTTTTTGAATCCTTTCCATTCTTCTCTCATCTCTTTTTTTCCTCCTAAAAATAAATGTAAAGCTTAATAATTTATTTAGTGAATGACTAACGAAACGTAAGTAAATCTTCTACGGTCTTTCTCTTTGGAGCAACCGGTTCTTCAGCAGGGTAACCTACAGCAACTAAAGCCATAAGTTTCTGTCCTTCTGGAACTTCTAAGATTTCTTCTGCCTTGTTAATGTCATACAAGCCCATTATAACTGTTCCAAGACCTTTCTCATGAGCTGCCAAACACAATGTCTGTGTGGCAATTCCATTATCAAATGCCTGCCAGTTATCTTCACGAACAGTAGAATAACTACCGTCTCTTTCAAAACCTGAACGCTTATCAACAATTGTAGTTGCAATTATTGCAGGTGCCGCATTAATATTCTTCTGATTAAAAGGATAATCCTTGCAGCCTTCCTCTGCCAATCTGGCTTTGACTTTAGGGTCCGTTATGGCAATATAACGGGTAGTCTGTGTGTTTTTCCAAGATGGAGCAAATGAAGCAGTTTGTACTATATCTTCAAGAACATCTTTTGTAACTTCCTGTTCCTTAAACTGTCTAATGCTTCTTCTTGTTTTTATGCATGTAATAGTATCCATAAGTTCACCTCCATTATATTCTAGTTAGTATAACGTGATAACTTAATGACTTGTGCGTCGAATAAACGCAATAACACACATAAAACGTCATTTTCACTAACTGTGAATAATATAACACTTTATAAATGGTTTTGCAATCATAAAACGATGAATATTTTGTTAATGCAAATTTCTTTTTTTCACTATGTAAATAGTGCAAAATACTTCAATAAGTGTTAGTATTTCTGCATATGCTTACTTTACAATTTTAATTATAAATATTTTATTTTTTATTTCTGTTGCAATTGCAACTTTTTTATTTTTTTGTTATATTTTTTCTATATAAATTTTGTAAGATTATACATAATTATTTAGAATAATTATTCACGTTAATGTATTTTTATGAGGTGATTTATGGAAAAAAGTAAACTTTTTTATAATATAAGCGAAGAATCTCAGACTTCAATGATGCATTGTTTTCATTCAACCACGAAAAAGTATTCTAACGGCGAGATTATTTCCTTTTTTGACAGCGATAATAAAGGCATTGGTATAGTTGAAAGTGGTTCAGCATGCGTAGTCGACATTCTTCCTAACGGTTCCAGAACAATTTTAGAGAATTTAAATGAAGGGGATATTTTTGGCGGACTTTTTTATTTTCATGTTCCCAAAGACACTATTACTGTTGAAGCCACTGATTCATGTTTAATCAGATACATTGATTACGAACATTTAATAAAACGTTGTGAAAAAGCCTGTGCACACCACAGCCAACTGGTAAGTAATGTTTTGTTAATGATTCAGGACAAGACCAAGCAAATATGTGAGCATTTGGAAGTTCTCAGCCAACGTTCCATTAGAGAACGTATTCTATGCTATTTTGAAATCCTTGCAAGACAAAATAATTCCAAAACTTTTGAATTACCTTTTACCAAAAGTGATATGGCAGACTACTTGTCCGTAGACCGAAGTGCCATGAGCAGAGAATTACAGAAAATGCGAAAAGATAAGCTTATAGAAGTTTCAAAAAGAAAGATTACATTATTATAGGAAGTTTTTGTATAAACATTCAATTGTGTATCCCTAGGGAAACATTTCTTATTAAATAGAGAAAAGATTCTACATGTTCTAATTTAATCAAATTATATCAGTATTAGATTTTTCATTCTAATTTCCTGATACATTTTATAAATTTAAGAACTAAGTAGAATCTTTTCTTTATTATTAGTACGTCTTCAACTTACTTTTTAAATATTTAATTTTATCAGCATGTCTTCAACTTACTTTTAAAATATTTAATTTTATCAGCATGTCTTAACTTACTTTTTATATACTTGATTTTTATCAGTTTGTCTTCAACTTAACTTTGTATATTTTTATCAGTATATGTTAAGCTTAACTCTTTGTTTTTCGATTTTATTTTAAATCAATTGACTTAACTTCATCTTTTTCAGGGAATATTGCATTAAGTATAATTCCTACTAAAGCTGCAACTGCTAAACCTGAAAGGCTGATTGTTACACCATCGACTGTAAATGTTGCTGCACCTGCGTCACTAAAGTTAATTCCTAAAGCACATACAAATATTATTGCCGAAACAATTACGTTTCTTGACTTCTGGAAATCAACTCCGGCTTCAACTACGTTTCTTACACCGATTGCTGCAATCATTCCGTAAAGGATAAATGAAATACCACCAACAATTCCCATTGGCATAGCATTGATTACTGCTGCGAACTTAGGGCAGAATGAAAATACAATTGCAATATATGCTGCAATTCTTACAACTCTTGGATCGTATACTTTTGATAAAGCAAGAACACCTGTGTTTTCTCCGTATGTTGTATTTGCAGGTCCACCGAATAATGATGATAAAGATGTTGCAAGTCCGTCACCGATTAAAGTTCTGTGAAGTCCCGGATCATCGATATAATCTTTTCCAACTGTTGCTCCGATAGCACAAATATCACCAATATGTTCCATCATTGTTGCAATGGCAATTGGAATCATTGTTGTTAATGCTGTTGTGATTTTTGCTGTGTCAGCATAATCTACACCACCAAAAATTGTCTGGCTCCAGTCAATAGGGAAACCTATCCAAGCTGCTTTTGCAATAGAGTCTGTGTCAATTGGTGTAATCCAGCTAACACCAAATCCGTTACCGAAAATCAAAGCGATTAAATATGCTCCAACTACTCCTAATAAAATAGGAATAATCTTTGTCATTCCTTTTCCCCAAATATTGAAGAAAATTACAATTGCTAATGCAATAATAGCAAGTGGCCAACATGTTACACAGTTATTTAGTGCTGATGGTGCTAAGCAAAGACCAATTGCAATAATAATAGGTCCTGTTACAACAGGTGGGAATAATTTCATAACTTTCGAAACACCTATTAACTTAATACATAATGCAAGCACTAAATACAGCAAGCCTGCAAAAACTACACCTAAACATGCGTATGGTAACATTTCTAAATTTGCAGAACCATCTTTTGCCATAGGTGCTACTGTTGCATATCCGCCTAAGAATGCAAATGATGAGCCTAAAAATGCAGGAACTTTAAATTTTGTTAATAAATGAAATAATAAAGTTCCAAGACCTGCCATTAAAAGTGTTGTTTGAACATTAAGTCCTGTTAAAAGTGGTACTGTTACTGTTGCCCCAAACATGGCAAACATATGCTGAAAACCAAGAACGCCCATTTTGCCATAACCTAATTTTCTTGCATCATATACCGGCTCCCTACCGACATTGATTTTTTCTTTTGACATTGTCAAAATCCTCCCTTATACATTTTGTCATTGGTCATATTCCGTTTCCGTCCTAAAATACCTTAAACGGTTCAATTCTATCAAAATACAATTACTATTTCAATATAATAATTTAAGGATTTAATCTTATATAATTAGAATTTAATTTTATAATAACAATTTAGATTTAAGCTTACTAGGGATGCTCTTTTTGATTTTTCTTTTATTTTGCTTTTACTTCCAATGTAAATGATGAAGATGTCCTTCCATCTGCATTCCTGCAAAATTATTTTGTCTTAAACTTTCGTATAAAACAATTGCCACTGAATTTGCCAGATTCAAAGAACGAATTTCAGGATTCATTGGGATTCTGATGCACTGTTCTTTGTTGTCTACCAAAATTTCTTCAGGAATTCCTGCACTTTCTTTTCCAAACATAATGTAATCATCCGGGCCAAATTCCACATCTGAATATCTTTTTGGTGCTTTTGTAGTTGCATACCAGATTTTTGCATTTGGATTCTGTTCTACAAAATCGTTGTAGCAATCATAAATTGTAACATCCAAATCGTCCCAATAATCCATGCCTGCTCTTTTTAATGATTTCTCGTTAATTCTGAACCCCATTGGTTCTATAAGATGCAGCTTTGTGCCTGTGGCACAACATGTTCTTCCTATATTTCCTGTATTTTGTGGGATTTCAGGTTCTAATAAAACAACATTCATATATTCTTCTCTCCAACATTATTTTGACTAATACACACTTTCATTTGTAATAAGAATTTTTAGTTTGCAGTAATTAGTCATCTAATTAATCATTCTTCTGTTCCTGCTCTAGTCGCTTAACAAAGTCTTTTACTCGTACTATTGCAATTTTTAAATTTTCTAAAGAATATGCATAAGATATTCTAAGGAAGCCTTCGCCACAGTCACCAAAAGCTGTTCCTGGAACAACTGCCACTTTCTCTTCCTCCAATAATCTTGTTGCAAACTCTTCAGATGTCATGCCAAATTTCTTTATGCTAGGGAAAACATAAAATGCTCCGTATGGTTCAAAGCAATCTAAGCCCATCTCCCTAAATTCGTATAAAAGATATCTTCTTCTGTGATTATATGCTTCGCACATTTTTTCAACATCTTTGTCGCCGTTTCGTAATGCATCTACTGCTGCGTACTGGCTCGTTGTTGGTGCACACATTATTGCAAACTGGTGTATCTTAAGCATTTGTTCTAAAATCACCTGTGGGGCAGCTGCATATCCCAATCTCCAACCTGTCATTGCATATGATTTTGAAAAACCGTTAATTACAACTGTTCTTTCTTTCATTCCAGGCATCGATGCAATTGACACATGCTTATCCTTATATGTAAGTTCCGAATAAATTTCATCAGACAAAACAAAAATGTCTTTTTCCACGCAGACTTTTGCGATTTCTTCTAAGTCTTCTTTCTCCATAATTGCACCTGTTGGGTTATTTGGGAAAGGCATTACAAGCATTTTTGTTTTATCAGTAATAGCGTCAAGCAATTCCTGCTTTGTAAGTCTGAACTCGTTTTCTTCTTTTAATTCAATAATTACAGGTACAGCGTGAATAAGCTGTGCACAAGGAACGTATGAAACATAACTTGGCTGTGGTATTAACACTTCATCTCCTGGATCAAGCATGGCTCTCATGGCCAAATCAATAGCTTCACTACCTCCTACTGTAACCATTATTTCGTGATTGTAGTCATATTCTACATTTATTTTTCTTTTTAAATAGTTTGATATCTCGATTTTTAATTCTTTCAATCCTGCATTGGATGTATAGAATGTTCTGCCTCTCTCTAAAGAGTAAATACCTTCTTCTCTTATATGCCATGGGGTATCAAAATCAGGTTCTCCAACACCTAGAGAAATTGCATCTTTCATTTCACTAACAATGTCAAAGAATTTTCTAATTCCCGATGGCTTAATATCAGTCATTATTTTTGACAATGGGTCTCTCATTATGGTGTCACCAATATCCTTTCTTCTTTGTCTTCTACAAGAATTGTTCCATAATCCTTGTATTTTTTAAGTATAAAATGTGTTGCTGTGTTTAATATTGAATCAAGAGTTGAAAGTTTGCTTGTTACAAACTGAGCAATTTCCTTCATTGTCTTTTCTTCAATAATTACTGTGAAGTCAAAACCACCTGACATTAAATATACTGCCTTAACTTCGTCATATCTCATAATTCTGTCAGCGATGTCATCAAAACCTGTTCCTCTTTGTGGTGTAACCTTTACCTCAATTAAAGCTGTAACTCTGTCTTCGTTAGTCTTTTCCCAATCTATCATAGTGTAATATCCGCATATTACTTTTTCTTTCTCCATGTCCGCTATGGCATTGGCGACTTCTGCTTCCTCCATACCTAACAAAATCGCGGCCTCTTTAAGATCGATTCTGCTTTTGTTTTCAATTAATCTTAAAATTTCTTCTCTCTTGCCTTCTTTCATGCCATAATCTCCTTTACTAAAAAATTTGTCGTACCTTGCCATTATACAACAAATTACATATATAAACATAGACTTTTATTTATATTTTTTTGATTTTTTTTAACATCATATATACAAATCAATAAAATAGCTTTACTTATACCTTTGGAAAACTTCTTCTAGCTGGTTATGTCTTGGTGGCTCCAAAAACCTTCTCTCGTCACCATGTACAACCACTCTATCGTTTCCGTCAGTGATTTTTCCAATAACATTTGCATAAAATCCATTGTCATTTAGCAATGCAGCTAACTGGGTTCCATTTTCTGTAACAAAAAGCACAGCCCCTGTGCCGTCAACCAGATAAGGATTGTAATCAAACAATTCTGCGATCTCAACTGTCTCCTGCCAAACAGGAATCTTTTCAAGTTCTATATGGATGCCTTTATCTATGGCAGATGCTAATTCCCACGCACTTGAGAAAACGCCTCTATCTCCCACACAATGTGCAAACTTGCAATGTTCTTTCCCGCAATATTTAACCTTAATACTTTTCCCATCACATCGTGCCTGTTCGCCTTTTTCTTCCGTATAGGATACATTCTTGTCATCTGATTCCAGCACCGCATCCATGATTGGTTTCACATCTGTAAAATCACTTATTTCCAAGCAATCATCCATAAACTTAGCGTTAAACTTTTCTTTTATTTGATTCAAATATTTTTTCGTCATTATTGATGTGGCACCAATTGCAATTGTGCCTGCCATAACTACTTCCATACCCGGTTTTATATCTGATGTAGACCATGTTTTTTCTGCTACGCCTAATACATTTATATGGACCATAGGTTCTGTAATGTCACTAATGTAAGTTTTGCATTGCATAATTTGTAACGAATGCATTTGGGCACTTTCATTAAAATTACGTACCATTCGTCCCAGTTGTTTTTCAGGAAACTCTTCCGGTATTGTTATTTCCAACTGAAGGTATTTAGGGGTGCCGCCCGCCACATAAATTTCATTTATTGATTTTTGAACGTAGAACTCTTCCGCGCCTTTAAACCAGCTTAATATAAAATTAGAAGACATTACTGCCGTAACATCTTCTAACTTAATATATGACGCATCTACACCCACTTTTATTCCCTCAGTTTTGTCAGTAACTTTTTTTAAAACTGAACGCTTATAAGCGATTTCGGAAATTTTTTCTGTTTTCATAGATGTACCACCTTATTCAGATTTTTTGTCTTTATCCTTGCTTGGACTTTTCTTTGTACTTGAGCTAGTATTCTTAGTACCTACTAAAGTTGTTGTCGGTGCCATTGCGTATGTACTTGTATGTACTAATTCTTTGCTTACCTGTTTTCCGTTCTCGTATGTAATCTTGTATAATTCAGCAACATAACCTACATGACCCGGTGTAACTTTCTTTGTTCCTGCCGGTAATGTTGGATCCTTCTTTGTTGCCGTCTTAATTGGAATAGTCTTGGTAGTCTTACTTACATATTCAACTGAATGACCTTTCTTTCTTGTGTCATGACCATAAATGTTGAATGTTATAGCACCTTCTGTATAAACACCCTGCACATAAATTGGTGCATCTGTGTTATTTTCAAAAACTAAATCCTTGTAATCACCTGCTAATGCAGCGTCCGCTGATAATGGAACATAAGATACTGCCATTGAGTGTGGATATCTCTCAACCACCTTAATTTCTGCATTAAGTAAAGCATTGTATAAAGTGCTTGATACCTGACAGATTCCTCCACCTAAACTATCAACCACAGAACCTTCTGAATATGTACCTGCCGGCTTCCAGCCATTGTCCTCTGTCCATGGAACTAAATGTTCATTACATGAGAATCTTTCTCCCGGATATACAACATTGCCGTTTAACTTTTCTGCACCATTTCTGATGTTTGCGTTACGGTTTACAACACCTGCAGTAAACTGCGTTGTATAACTACCCATTGGTGTGTTAGAAACTTTCTTACAATCCTTTGTTGTGTACTTAGGTTTTGTAATCTTTGTAGTTGCTTCTAACTGAATGTCAGACTTCTTATCCCACTGTTTTTCTATGTATGAAACAAGCTGATTTGCTGTCGTTTCATAATCCACTTCACAGCCTTCTTTTTCAGCAATAATCTTAAATCCATGACCTGTTGCCTTTAAAGAAGCATTTTTTGCATCAACGTTAAAAGCTTTACATAACTCTTCCAATTTTGCTTTCATTTTTTTCTGGTCAATGCCCATTTTCAGTTCAAATGTCTTGCCATTTTTCTTTAAATCAACACTGTCCTTGTATCTTTTTATAACGTTACCTTGTTTTCCTACTTCCATTACCTGTTCCACAAGTTCCGTATTCTCCCACTTGTAGCCCAAATTTTTCAGGGTAGTAGTAATTTTGTCCTTGTTAATCCGTAACTGTACTTTTGTGTTTGTTTTTGTCTTCACATGGCTCTTTACGGCTTTTTTTACTTCCTTTTCTGTCATGTTACTAACATTAACAGAATCGATTTTAACTCCTTCTTTAACTACTTCATCAGAGTCTTCTGCTGCATTTGCCACATAACCTATGCCTAATAGCATCATCACTACACAAAGGATAATGCATATTTTCTTTAATCCTTTCATTTTTCCTCCGAGTGTTTTCCTTTTGTAAATTAGTTTTTATTTTCTTATTTGTATTTTTATTCAAATGTCGGCCTGCGTATTCCAGAAAATGCAAACTAACATAATTAATCAGATTAATTAAAAACTTGCAACCATTGTTACAACCATAGCTACAACAAGTATTAATGCAATTGCTCCTGCTATTATTTTCTGATTCTTTTTGTTATAAAAAAAGTTCATTTTTTTCACCTCTTTGCTTTATTTTTCCAGATTTTGTGCCTACTATGGCACCCTACTTTAGGAAAGTATACCATAACTATGTTATTTGTCCTAGTCAAAAATTTTGCCCTTTTCAGAAAGAATTTTGTCTATTTTTCTAGATGCTTCATTCTTTGTTAGCGTATCAATGTCAAAATCCATTTTTATTTGGTGATAATTCATTAAATCACGTAAATATTTTTTCTGTTTATCCGTAATTGACTGCATTTTCTTAACCTTGTAAGAAAACTCGTAAGGCTTAAAAACTTCCGGATTAGTTTCTCCAAACTGCTCTAACAAAATCAAATATAATTGTGACGTAACACTTGCATCATTAAACGCTCTATGATGATTTTCATCTTTTATTCCATAATGCTCACACAAAAAATCCAATGCCCTGCTTTCTAAATCAGGTAGAAGTTTTCTTGCAATTTTCAGGGTATCCATACCTGATTTTTCAAAAGTCAGTTTTTCGTTTATGGCATTTTGTTTAAGGAAGCTATAGTCGAATCTTATATTATGTCCTAAAAGCAAGTCATCTCCTGCAAATTCAATAAACTCAGGTAAAACCTGCTGGATCTTATCCTGTCCCTTAATCATTTCGTTTGTAATACCAGTTAAATCTGTAATTCGTTCAGGAATTGGGATTCCTGGATATATAAGTTTAGAAAAAGTTTCAACTTTTCTGCCGTCTCTTACTTTTACGGCTCCAATTTCTATAATTCTGTCCCACTTTGGTCTTACGCCTGTTGTTTCTATATCAACACAAACGTAATCTTTTATTAAATCCATTAATACTCCTTCTCTCTATTCATTCCCATCAACATACTTTGTTACATTTATAATATTTGCTGCCTTTGATAACGGATCTCTGTTTTTGTAATCAAACAATAAATACTTACCGTCAATCACCTCAATGTGTGTCATGTGCTCAAACTGCTTTGAATTGAATTCTTTATAGAAATCCATCTTTTCAAGTAGTGCTTCATTTCTGTAAATACTTCTAATTTGCTTCTTATACTGTTCCTGATTTTTGGCAAAGGTCGGTCTTGATTTTGCATTTTCTCTTAAATAAAAATCAAATGTGAGAAGTTCCCTGAACCTCTCTAACTCTTCACTTTGCAAATTCAATGTTTTCTCGATAAATTCAAGAAGCAAATTGTATCTATTTACTCTTGAATGTTTCACGCCATTCTCACTGTTTTGCTTATAAAATTCTCCCAGCTTTTCAAACATTTCAAAGGGTGTCTCAAAATACTTGTCTAATGCCTCCATTGTATTTACAAACTGCAAACTGTTGTAATAAATTTCTACTACAGCCTCAACTTCTTTTAATTTCAGTACGTCATCAAAAGATACCCACTTAGTTTTAAGTACCTCATAAGGTGGTCTCTTACTATATTCTATTTCATATTTTGCTGCTTCAACTTCCATCATTGAGCCATGCAAAACCTTCAAAAATCCTAACTGTAGCTGGTCCGGTTTCATTCTGTAAACATCGTTAAAAGATTTTCCAAAAGATTGGTAATCTTCATAAGGAAGCCCAACAATCAAATCCAAATGCTGATGTATATTTTTCCCTTTTTTAATAATAGACGTTATTTCTTCAATTTCCTTAATATCCGTTTTTCTGTTAATGGCTTCAAGTGTTTTTTCATTAGTCGACTGAACGCCTATTTCTAACTGAATCAACCCTGGTCTCATTGTTTTCATTAATTCAAGTTCTTCTTTTGTCGTTAAATCAGCCGCTATTTCAAAATGAAAATTGGTAATTCCATTGTCGTGGTCTTTTATATACTGCCAGATTTCCATGGCGTGATTTTTGTTACAGTTAAAAGTTCTATCCACAAATTTTACCTGCGCAGTGTTGTTATCAAGGAAAAACTGCAACTCTTTTTTGACTATATCTATATCCCTGAAGCGAATTCTTTTATCTATGGATGAAAGACAATAACTGCATGAAAAAGGGCAACCTCTACTTGTTTCATAATAGATTATTTTATTTTCAAAATCCTTCATGTCCTTGTAAACAAAAGGAACCTTCGACAAATCCATAGGGCATGTGTTTGGAATTTCAATAATTTCGTTGCCCTGACGATAAACCAACCCTTTTATATTTTTGTCCGTCAACTCGTCATCGTAGTTATCCAAAAATTCCTTAAAAGGCTCTTCCCCTTCCTGACACATAACGTAATCTATTGCCGGATTTTCCATAAGCACATTTCTTGGATTGTAAGAAACCTCCGGTCCGCCCACTATTACAATGGTTTTGGGAGCTACCACTTTCAAGTCATTAATAACTTCCTTGGTAAGTGCAATGTTCCATATATAACAGGAAAAGCCCACCACATCTGCCTTCTCCGAATATATGTCAGACAATATTTCCTCCGGATATTGGTTTATTGTGTATTCTTTTATTTTAATTTGGTGCTTGTTTAGGCCGTATTTTTCGGCATAAGCTTTTAGACTGTACACAGCCAAATTAGAATGTATATATTTTGCATTTATTGCTACTAATAAAACTTTCATTTTACGCTCCTTGTTTTTGCTAATACAACAATAGTTTAATATGAAATAATTGTCAAAGTTTCCATGAACTTTTTATAAGAAAAATATTTCCATAAAAAAAATAAAGCCAGCCCAAGAATGTTGCTTGTCACATTCTACACACCGAATGCGTGCCCATTTGCAGCTATTTTCTTCTTGCACCAAGATGCCTCCCTAGTGGAACGTTTTTGTACAATAAGAAATTATTTCATAAATCCTTATTATACAAAAAATCGACCACAATAATTGTTTCTTACAATTACCATGATCGATTTCATTGCATCAAAAAAGCGGGTGATGGGAATCGAACCCACATATCCAGCTTGGAAGGCTGGTGT